>Ga0190315_1000497_pt1 | contig 19716 bp, 15 predicted proteins | sample 48701101_MG_FD_161673 | JGI IMG/M metagenome (GOLD analysis project Ga0190315, IMG submission 161673) | Hydrothermal vent sediment bacterial communities from Southern Trench, Guaymas Basin, Mexico - 4870-11-0-1_MG | ecosystem: Environmental > Aquatic > Marine > Hydrothermal vents > Sediment ...
ACCAAAGAAGCTACGGTGTTGGATAGAGTTTACTTTGAATTTGAAGGAAAAACTCCTTCAACCGTCCTCCTTCCAGCTCAAACTATAAACGCTTTACTCAAAGGATTTTCAAAACATCATGCATTTAATGTTCCATATTATAAATATGCTCGTATAAAAATAGAACTGATAAATGAAGATTCTGAGCATGTCAGTGAGCTCGGCGACGAGATCATGCTCATCATCAAGGATCCAGATGGAAAAACATGCATGTATACCTCCACGCAAGCAGGATTGCCAGAAATACAGAATGGGGATATCGTTGTTGATAAGGTGCATTCAGAAATTATTGTGTATGGTAAACCTGGAGAATATACAGCAAAGGTTATTGGTAAGTGGTTCTCGAGGAATGAGGGAAGATACAGATTGAAAATAACGGTTGAAGAGATCGATGATCCACGGCAGCCTTTAATGAAAAACTTGTCATCATTGGCTCCATATTTGACTGCATATCATAGAGGAGTTGTTCTTGCCAATAGCAGTTTTGCATTTGCTGGAGATGAGAAGATGGGCATCAAGGGCATCGTTTATCCATCTGGAAACCAACAATTGATAACCTATTGTAATGAATACGTTTTGAGGATACACGAACATCTAAACGAGTTGCTTGGAAAGATTGCGGGTATTCCATCAAAGGATCTGAAATCATTACGAGAATACTATGCAGAAAATCCCATCCATGTTGGGATACTGGGAGATGCTACGATGATTCCGATGTTTTACTATCAAAATGATGAGCAATCAGTTATCAAGGGTTTCGGACTTCCAAGCGACTTCATCTATGGTGATATTGATCCAGAGCATGAAGATCCTGAGAACGATACATATACCAGATATCCGTTCATGGAAAATGCTGTTGGAAGAATCATATCATGGGATATTCAAGATTGCTCCGCTCTGATTGCGAGAACCCTGTTTTATGACAAGATTATAGAAAAACTCGGTTCCTGGAAGGATAATGCAACCGTTCAAACATGCGCAAGCATAGAATCTCGGTACTTACCAGTCATAACTCCAATGGTTAACACGATCATGAAATTACCAAAGGAAGAGCCAACGAAGTGGCCAACTGGAGAAACTATTTTTGTGAATTTAAAACTCTCGGAAGATCTGAAGAGAGGAGGTTATAACACTAGAAGTACATTCTTAACCGCTTCACAAAGGGAAGGTTTTAAGGATTTAGCTAGATACACGAAACGTTCCCAAATACTCTTCCCGTTTCTCATTGAGATGATAAGTGGAGAGCGAATTGTTAGAGGGGGTGAATACCAGAAGAATAGCAACTTCATATATGCCATGGGACACGGCATCTATTACCTTTATGAGTCCGGAGATCTGCTTCTCGATGCTCGTGGTTTTCCACCGATAACATGGTTTTCCAGGTTATTCAGTCCTATTGGAATGAGAAGCGGTCTCTCCTTGCATGGGGCGTACAGCGTGAGGCATGTTGAAAACATGGAGTTTGGACCGAGCACAATGTTTCTTCAGAGCTGTATAACCGGCAGAATAGATGGATTGCTAGCAGAAAACTGTCTCACTACAGCCTATCTTCATGCTGGAGTAAATGCAATCGTTGCACCAACACGTCATCAAGGTATAATCTTCCCTGGATGGAAAGCCGGGGATTTCTTTAAAGCACTCCTGCGATACTCCATGCAAAAAGAGTTTCCAGATCTACACTTTGGATCACTTATCGCAGAGGAGTTCATCTTGAACTTGATAGAGAATAACGATACTGTTGGAATGGCTCTTCGGGATGCGAAGAATGCTTATCTACCAAAGGAATATGATTTCTGTTTCAAGATCGGTTCTCCCTTCTGGTCGGAAAAGGAGAGGCACATCGGTATAAAGATGCATTGCCACAAAGTATTTAACCTGTATGGAGACCCAGCTTTTAATCCATACCAGCCGGTGGATAGATCGTGATGATTTTTATACAGGGCCCCATGGCGCAAGCTTTTTAATATCTAAGTCCATGAAATTGTGGGAAATTTGATCTTGGAAAATTTAGCTTTAACCCCAGAGATTGTATGAATAAAAATGCATGAGATACGCGCTCCCCGAAATTGCGGGCGATTGTCTTGAAGGGGCGAAGATAACATGAGGTATGAAGAACTAAAGGAATTGCTCAAAAGAATAGAATTCAACAAAACTGAGCCTGAAACACTTGCCAAACTCGTTGAATCGGCACAGATAAAAGGTGAGAAAGCTCAAAGAGAGTTAAGAAATTTAAGGGATTTAACTGGGAAAATTGTTGGTCTCTTAAGGAGTAAGAATTTCTTCCGCATAAATAATAAAATAAATGAGAATGAAGTAGAGAAATTTGCAGTTGGTATAGATGGAAGCTTTCAGCTTGTTGGCGGAGTTGGTGGTAAATGGTATCTATTTTTAAGTGTTACTAGAATCCTATTCAGAAATGGACTTGAATCTGAACCAGAAGTTGAAGTTTTCTGGGCAGATATAGATGAAATCGATGAACAAGACAATCCGAGCATTAGATTGGTTGCTGAAGAAAAAATGTTGACTGCTGAATCAAAAGCTATTTTAAATTGGGGCAGTAAAGGTATCAAATCAGTTGTTTTTATAGATGGCCCTATTATAGACCCTCCTTTCTCATTTCGTGATGATGAAGATTACATAAATTACAGATGTGAGGCTTTTAGAACGTGCCTAAAAAATTCAATCGTGATTGGATGTGTCAAGAGGGTTCGCGATCGATTTTTTATTAATCATTTAGTTAATAAGTTTAGCATAAAAGAAGCTGAGAGTTTTCCAACCGATCAACATTTGATGTTGTTACTTTTTACAAAATTAAGACAAAATGCTTCGGTAGGCTCGTTATACACAACTTGGATTGATTTGAGCGAATCGAATGCCAAACCTTATAAAGACTACAGTGATAATGAGATCTATGTGGTATCATTTTTCTATGAAAGGGATATAAGATCAAAAGCATTAAGGATCGATGTCCCCTTTACTTTTCCACCATCTGAAAATGTAGATTTGGTTAATTCCACAATAAGTAGAGTTACTAATATACTCGATTATTGGACATATCCCGGACAAGATCCATTGCCAGTTTTACTTGCACATGAGAAGTGTAACATTAGAAAGGGGGCTGCAGAGGTACTTTACGAAGAAATATTGACAAAGAGTAGAAGTGTAGATCCTTTCGACCAACTTGTAGCAAGTAGAATGAGGTGAGTGTGGTGATTACAAAAGATGCTGTTGGAATAATCTTAAGCGGCGCGACGACAAGAGAGGCAACGTGCCAACTCTTAAAAGAAGCAGAAAGAGGAAAGATAAGAGAAGGCATGCTTTTGATAATTAACTCGGGAGAGAGAAAAATACTTTGTAGAGTTTCTCAGATTTTGCCCTACAATGCGTTTTATACTGAAGGGGATCCTTGGAGTGAGGCAAGAAGAGAGGGAAGACCTATTCCAGAGGCTGTTGCTCGACAGTATGAAATTTGCAAATTAGAGTTGCTTATAGAAGTTCCCAAGAAAGAAATCGAGTATCCACCAAGACCGGGTGACATCGTTGTTAAGGTTGATCCAGAAGTGTATGAAAACCATGAAGAAGACTTATTCGGTGTTCCAAAGGATAAAAGAATATCAGATGGTGTTTATAGGGGAATTATCAAATTTGGTTCATTGAGTGGATACGGTAGCTTACCCATACCTCTCGATGTTGAGAAGATACCGATGCATTTAGCTGTTTTTGGAGTAACAGGAAGTGGAAAATCATTTAATACGGGATATCTAATTGAAAAACTTGTGAATATACCAAAGAACGATTCTGAGCATGTATCATATCCAATGATAATTATTGATGCACATGGTGATTACTTAGACTACGTGAATTATGTAGACGAAAATGGACTGGAAAATTTGGATTGGATAAAGTCTGGTTGGATCCAAAGATACGTTTTTCCCAACATTTACATGAAACCAGAATTTAGGAGAAGTGAACTTGTAAAACCGATAGGTATCAATCTTGACTTGCTTAATTACACAGAGTTGGCGGAAATTATAGTAACATATTTTAAGGGAACTACTGAAGGGGCGGAACAACAAATCAGTGGGTTGATTAGAGCTTTCGAATTGATTCGTGAAGCAGGATATTCATCTTTGCACGATCTTTTCTATAGAGATAAGGATACCTTGTCAGAGTACGTAGACAGGTTACAAAATGAAGGATTTTTTGCATCTACTATTAGAGCCATAAATAATCAATTGAATGAATTTTATAATTTAGAGGATGAATACAAATTGTTGTCTATAGATTCGCCACTAAAAAGTGACAAATTTGTAGATGACATTACAAATAACAGAGGTATAGCAATAATTGATTTTTCAGCTGAAGGTGCACCAGGTGTAGATTTAAAGACGAAACAGCTTGTAATGACTTATCTTGCCACAATTTTATTCAATAAATTCACAGAATACAAGCTGAACGGAATCCAGAAGTACCTATTATTTATTATTGAGGAAGCTCAGAATTTCTGTCCAGACAAGTCTTATCCGATAGTCTCAAGCTTAGCACATTCAAAACTATCTGCAATAGCTACGCAAGGCAGAAAGTTCGGTTTATCATTATGCTTAATTTCTCAGAGACCATCTTTTGTTGATAGGATAGTCCTTTCGATGTGCAATACTTTCTTCATTCATAGAGTATCTCCTGAGGATGTTAGTTTTGTGAAGAGTGTAACTGGTGGTTTGCCTCAATCACTTGTTGCAAGGCTTACAACTTTGGATACAGGCGAGGTAATCGTAACTGGGCAAATGGTTACGGTACCATTCCCCTTAGTAGTAAAGGTTCCTAAAGAAGAGAGAAAAGTTAAACCAACAATTGGTGAAACTAATGTTGTAGATAACCTATAAGGTGATACTTATGGAAACAACAAAGATCTTTAATAAGCTACCAAGCGATGCGGGTGTTGTTTTTGAGGGATTTGAAAGAATTACAATTAAAAGCAGACTGGATGTTAAAAAGAAGCTTGAGGAATTTATAGACATTGTAAAATCTGAGAGAAAACCCACGATGAGGGTTATTGTTGGAGAATGGGGCGAAGGAAAAACGGATGCGTTTAAGAGATATATTGAACCTATAACTAAAGAAATTGGTTATAGTGCATTTTTTGTTTCAGCGTCAACCCTTTCTAATTCCTTTGAATTGCCAGATATAAAAAAGCTGATGAAAGCAACACCATCTTCTTCTCTTCAGTTCTTAGTTGCCTTATTTGCAAGCATTAAGGCCGAATCCCAAATATCAGCCGTACCAGATCCAGCTAATTTTTATGACCCAAATGAGTTCGTTGAAGATTCTCTAATGAGATTCACAACAAATGGAGAGAAGTTAATTGTCTTTATTGATGAATTTGAAGAACTGCTTTTGAATCTTCCTATTCTAAAGAAAATAATCTCCGGTATTAAAGAAACAATTAATGGACAGTTTAGACCAATCTACGAGGGGGGGAAGTTTGAAGGTTACTTACATTTTATAATTGCTGCAACACCAGACGCATTCTACAAGCTTCAAGTTAGTGAAGAAACATCGCTAATTTTCGGAGGGCTGGGGAGGAGGGTAGGAGCAATAGAGTTACCTGAAATTAGGAAACATGAGGGTATACCCTTTCTATGGGAATTATTGAAATACTGCTTTGATTATAATTTGCCAAAACCCCTTCCAATAAAAAGTATTGGAATTCTAAATGGAATTTATAGAATAACACACGGAAATCCAGGTAATATGGTAAGCAAATTTACAAGGTTGATGAATAGAGCGGCAAGTGAGATTGATGATCCCGATAAAATGAAGGTAGTAGATTACAAGCTTTTCTTGGACTTTTTCAAAAATGAGACAATTTTTGTATATGGCGGCTCTACTCCATGTATTGAAGTTGAAAATTATGATAGAATTTTAAATATAGTTAAAGACCAGAAAAGAGCTGAGCTAGGGAAAGCATGTGCAAACGTATTAAGTTTACTTGTTGGCGAATATAAACCATTTACATCATATGAAATAGTGGAAAGAATAAAAGTAACAAATGCACCTAACATCGTTAATATAATCAATAACAATCTACAGCGATTAGGTATCCAAAAAGCCATCTTAACTGTTGCAAAGGCGAAAGAAGGGATAACTTTGGACGACATAAAAGACAAGTTGTCAGAATTTATAGTTAAAGAAAAGGATAGAGATACTATAAGAATTGACAATTATGCAGAAGTATTTGATGAATTCGTGAATAGAATAACTTTTTATGACTTATCAGGTAATGAACTACATTCGGAGATTTATTTACCTATAGACGATAAAAGCATTACCTCATTCTTTGAGGGTATAAGCGAAGATAGAGTGGTAGAAATCAGAAATAAGTTTAGAAAGCTGTGTAGCAATGAAAAATATTACATAGCCAGCGATGAACTACTTTTACAAGTTTTTCCCACACCAGTTCCTAAAGAATTAGAATTTATTAAAGATCGAGAATTAAAAATGAAATTATGGAGAGAGACCACAAGAGGTTTGGCAGAACAGTATGAGAAATACGTTCCGAACGCTTTATTGACAATCCTTGAAGCGTCCAAAAATTTCAAAATCGATAGGATAAGAGAAGAGAGGGGTCTAACTTTTGTTAGAATTTATGTAGACGATGTAGAAATTAACACACTGTTTTTTGCTGTAGATGGTGATCTTAAAGGAGAGGATATTGACGAGATTCATAAATATATCAAAGGCTGGAAGCCCCCAGTACACCTCGTTTTGGCTATATATACTGGAGACATAACTGAAAGAGGCGAAGAAAAAATCGAAGAGAAAGAACTTGGTAAAAATGGGGAAAATATAATTATACCAATTAAACTGCATCCAACTTTAACTAAGAGAATAATAATTATGCACAAAATGTATCTAGAACATACCGATAAAATTGATGATGCAATATTCCATATTGAATCGAGGAAAGTTGTTCAGCAAGACATTGATCTTGATAAAAAAATGAGAGAGTGGCTAAGAGATCAAGAATCTCTAGGATTAGTTGTGCCAGATCCAAAGCTTGTCTCTGCAAAGAGTGTAAAGGATCTTGCAGATACCCTAAAGTTCTATATAAACTTTGTTGGAGAAAACTTAACAGTCCAAGAGGCATTTGATAGGAATAGAACCGAATTGCAGAAATTTATCAAGTATGGTTCAAAAATTGGATTCATTCCCGACATAGAGAGCGCTAAAACCCTAGAAAAATTATCCAGAGATCTTGAAAATAATGGATTCTTAAAAAGAGAGAGTAACGGAACTTATAGAGTTATTGAACATCCCGTAGAGAAAAGGATCTTAAAACTCATAGGATCAGCAAAAGGCAAGCTCGATATTAAGAGCTTAGAAGAATATTTCATAATTACAAGTTCAAATAGGAGGATTTTGGAGCATCTTTTCTTGAATATTTTAGAACATAAAGGCAGAATAATTAAAGAGAAGAATATAATTGAACTAACGAACGAAAGTGAGCTAAAATACAAGTTAGACCTTTCGTATGAGAACTTGCATAGAGTACTAGACGATAAAGATGAAAAATATGGATTTTGCTTTGTAAGAAAGCAGAGGGACGAAAAAGTTATATCTTTAAATGATTTCTTAGATTTTGTATCTAAACAATATGAAGAGCTTGATAGAATAATTGACGTTGATGTTCGTCTACAAAAAATTTTTTTACTATATAGATTAATAGAGTACTTTTCAAGAGAGTGGCTAAATGCCATAAGAAAAGCAAAAAATGAAGCTGAGGAAAAAGTTAAAGACCTAAATGAAAAATTGGAAAAGTTCAAAATCGAAGCAGAGAATGTATGTAACGATTTTAACAGATGGCTGAAGATAATTATTGATTTAAATGATATAAAGGAATATAACGAGATCGTAAAGTTAAGCAATAAAGTTAAAGAGATCGAGAGTTATGGCAGTTACGAAGAACTTGAGAATATTTTTAGGGAATATTATGATAACTTTAACGGTGACGAGCTTTTTGATTACAGAAAACAGACAGATGAGTATCCATATTTTAATGTAAAATTATTTATTATTGATTCTTTAGCCAAAAAAATTGATGAAATTATAGAGAATACATCGAGTGGATTAGAAAAGATAAGCAAAAAATTCAATGGAATTAATACAAATATTCAAAAAATTTCATTAACAATCAAGTCAAAGGAATTTACCAAGGAGTACGTTCTTTCCTCTATCTTGCTTGAATATCTTAGAACTTGTTTAGGAGATCTCATGCCAAGTTTAAAAGAGGCTAAGATCGCTAACAAATCAATTGCCGAATTAGAGGAAATCGTTGATCAATATTTAGAGCCGATTGAAGAGAACATAAGTGCAATGCAAAAATTAATTGAATATATAGACAATTTATATGAGGAAGAAAAATTACTACTCAAAAAGGTATCAAAGACTAAAAGTTTCATAGGTAAAGCAAATGAAATCTTTGATTTAGAAGATTATAAACCGAAACTTGAAGAAGTAGAAAAGAACTTTAATACTTTACTGGATAAGCTAAACTCGTTACCAGCTGAGATTTCGTCTCATTTGGAGGAAGATCCTAAGGAGTTCTTAAACTATGCAACCAAAGAGCTAGATTTGATCGATCACTTAAAAGATATAAGTTCTGGCTTTGGTCAAATCAGAGACAACTTAGAGGACACTTGGAATGAATATAAACGAGGCACATTTGAATATCTAGAGCGCTTAACCAGAACTATTAGTGTGGTTAAGAAAAAACATGAAGAGTTATCTTCTGCTTTTACAACTCTATTGGGCTATATAGATTCGTTGAAGTTTAAGATAGATGGAGAATTTATTACACTAACAATAAAATTAAGTGAAATAGAAAAGGAAAAAATAAACATCAGAGATAAATTCTATGAGCTAATTAAAAACATCCTAAACGAGGAAGAAATACTTGTATTGGAGGCTGTGGTCGAGTTAAGCAGAAGATTTAGAATGATTTGGGTTGAACAAATATACAGTATTGTTAAAAATAAATTAGATATTGATTCTAACAAAATTGATGAAATACTGTCAAAACTTGTGAGGGAAGGATATCTGAAGCTGGGTGTGACTTTAGCTGTTTAGGGGGAGAGGATGAAAGACAATGTAGAAACTCTGAGTGGTGGAGATGACCTTTTCTTCCATCCAGATATTGTTTCCTTCTATTCTTCGGTAATTAGAGAATGGGAAAGCGAAAAAGAAGTAGCATTACTATTGGGTTGTACAAAACATAAGCCGTATTCCCGCTCATTTATGCACAAAAAAGTTATTGGAATGCTAAACAAGCATAATTTAACTCCCAAGGTTCAGGAATATATAGTTGGTGAACCACTGGTAGTCGTACCAAGAGAGTGGGAAACCAAATATCCCGCAGCTCACTATGATTTTCCACCAAACGAAATGACTGAAAGTGGTAGAAAGATATTTATTTCTAGGTTAAGCCAATTTTTTAGAAAAGCAATCGAAATGCATAACGTTTTCATAATTTTTACCCCAAATCACCACAAGAAGATCATTCTTGATAGCATAGATGGCTTATTTTATCCAATTACTGTACCATACAATCTGTACAAACTACCAGTACTTTTAAAAACGTTGAAGGAGGTTCTAAATGAAATTTAGAGTTATCAAGGAGGATAAAACTACAAATGCTCGCTTAGGTGCACTAAATCTTAACGGTAAAAAAATAAAAACACCAGTTTTATGGCTTGGCTGCATGATAAAGAAAAAACCTCGCCCGTGGGAGCATTTTGATGTGAATACAATAATGGTGAACGCTTATGAGATTGTTGAAAAGAAAATAATGATTAATTCAATTCATGAGTTCCTAAATACTGATGGGTTGGTAATGATGGATTCCGGAGGCTTTCAACTTATGAAGAAAAATATACACATTACTCCTGCAAAAGTCCTCGAAATATACAAACAGGCAGAACCAGATATTGGCGTTGTGCTGGACTTCCCCTTTGACCCATCAGATTTGGATAGCAGAATAAAAAGATGGAAGAAAACATTAAAAAATACAAGATTTATGCTTAATAATTCGCATGATATAGTTTTGATGCCTGTTGTTCATGGGTATACATTGAGAGAGATAAAGAGAGCTTGTGATGAATTAAAGGATATTACTGACCCTAAAGTTGTAGGTGTAGGTAGCTTGGTGCCTATAGTCAGATATATGAAAACTTCCAGTATCTCAGAACTAAATGGAATGAATACAATTAAATTTATGATAGATGCAATTTCAATTATTAGAAAAGAATTTCCAGATGCTTTCTTGCATGTTTTCGGAGTCGGTAGTGTTGCAACGATGCATTTGATGTTTAGTTTGGGTGTAGATTCTGTTGATTCCATGAGCTGGAGGATGAAAGCAGCTTATGGGGCAATTCAACTTCCTGGGGTTGGTGATAGATTTATCTCTCCCAAAAATGGTAGAAAACAACTTAAAGAAGATAATTTACTCGAAAAATGTAAATGTCCAATTTGTATTAACAAATCACTAAGCGAGAGAAAAAATGCATTAGATAATTCTAAACACAGCACTTTTTATAATAGAGCTATACATAATGCGTTCATCTTCAAAGAAGAAGAATGCGCATTTCATAAGGCATTAGAAACAAAAAATGTAACTAAATTTTTGCATGAACGATTGAAAAAAACTAGATACAAAAAGTTGATGAAAGAAGCTATCCATAATACTGATTAATATACCCGTCGCTTGCAACTCTCCACTTCACTTCGATGCGTTGCACTCAAACCCCGCTTTAAAGTGGTGAAAAAATGGATAAGAGAATAACTGAACTGGTAAATCGAATAAAAGGTCATCTGATAGAAAGATATGGAGACAAGGTCAAAGAAATCATTCTTTATGGTTCTTATGCGAGAGGTAAGGCAACCAAAGATTCAGATGTAGATTTACTTGTGCTCATTGATGATTCGATTAATCCTTCTGATGTGAGAAGGAGCTTGAGCGATCTTTTATTTGACATCTTGCTTGAGAGAGGAGAACTCATTTCGGTTGTGGTTCTTCCCAAGACCTTCTTTGAAAGATATAATTACCCATTCGTAATGAATGTGAAAAAAGAGGGGATAAAGGTATGAAGGAGATAAGAGATTTCATAGAAAAAGCTGAGAAATTTCTAAAAACAGCGGAAAAAGCCCCGTGGTGCATATGATAAAAGATTGATAGGAGATTATGGTATAGGCTTTACCGTTACTGAGGATGAAGCAAAAGAGATGCTGGAAACCGCCAAGAATTTCGTCCAGATATTGAAAAGCTATCTTGAAAGATGGATGGAAGAGAAAAAGGATGAATAGAGTTTGGGGCTTTTACAACCTTTAAAGTTACTCTACACCATATTTCTTCAGGATACGTATCAACTTTTCTATCACCTCATCCATCTTATCTTACCTCTAGGGATTTCAGACAATCGTTTTCCACCTTGAATTCCTCAACCGGTATTTTAAATCCTTGCTCTTTCTTCATGTTTCTCTCCAACAATTTGACCACACCTTATCTTGAAGTTGAGCTATTATCTTTAATCTTTCTGAAAATGTGAAATTTCCCTATTCTCTTTTCCAATCTTAATGGACCATTATCGAGCATGAGTCTCTCTAAATCCTTTGTTCCCATTTTCTCTCCAGAATATAAATTCACGATTAGACCACTTTTGACTGAAAGCACTCCTCCAGGTCTTAGCACCCTATACAACTCTTTGATCAGAGCAGGGCGATTTTTAACCATTGGAAGCACATTATACAATAGAACAACATCAACCGATTCATCTGGCAGTCCAGTATCTAAGCCAGATAAAATTGTTTTTACATTCTTCAATCCCTTTTTCCTTATTTTTTTCTCCACCGCCTTAACAGCTAAGGGATGAATATCCAAAGCATATACCGTTCCTTCTTCCCCCACTATTTCTGCTGCTGGTATCGTATTAAACCCAATTCCACAACCATAATCTAAAATTACATCTCCTCTTTTAGCTCCAGTTAACAAAACCTCTGCTTTCTTATTACGGAAAAGCCCTCGTATTCTCATAAGTATGGTTGCCATGAGGAAAGTAAAATTTGCCATTGGTGTTTCCTCTTTCATTGTATCCGAGTTCTCCCTGTTACATCTATCACCTCATTTTTTACATTATCTGCTCTCTCCTCCACCCATATTGTCAATACAGCCTTGTAATGTATTACATCATATTCGACCTTCTCTCCCTCATGATAATAATCTACTGGTTGGTAAAGCCCTATCTTCTTCAAAAAATGAATTAGCATTCCTAAAAGAGGAAAACGAGAAATGAAAGGACGTAACCATGCCTCTATCCCCCAGACCTCCTCTGCATCGTGGGTAGCGATCCAATTACCTGATTCGTTTACAATATACCTAGCTACTACCAGATACATCCCTGGTTTCGTAAGCTTTATCGAGAATGTACCATTTTCATCCGTATAGCCATGCTGAGCCTCTTCTGGATCGTGGATGCATTCGGTTTCATGCGCAGCCTCATATTTTCCCTTTACGGGTACACCGTTGTACAAAAGCTGTGCTCTAAATGTGTCCCCAACCCGTAGACCATAGGGTTTTACTAAAGGAATAAGCTCTGCCTTTAGACCCACAGGTTTGTCCCAGTCTCCCTCTTTCGAGACGTGAATAAACGTCTTCGAGTATTCGTATATAAGACGCACAGGTGGAGGTTCCTCAAAATCTCTTATCCATGAAGGATCATAGATAGCTGGTTCCCTCTCTGCAGTAATAATATAATCACCTTCTTGATCTAACTTGACACTGGTCTTCCAATATTCTGCCATCTTAGCCACTCCAACAATGACATCCAATTCTTTGAGATCTAATTCTACAGTACTTCCATCGGGCTTGTGTAATGTGGCATTCCATATCTCATACGATCGCCTGTTAGCCCAACTAGCCTCAGGATGTCCATAGGCTATCACAACTTCCTGTTCCATTTGAAGGGTTGATTTGGGTTCTGTTACTATGTATAGGGTATGGGCACTAGCTATTCCTGAAGAAACCAAGATCATCATAGCTAACAGAACCGTTATCATCGACAGCTTTCTTTCTATCACGTTAACACCTTCCCTTCTATGATATGATGGTTTGACCACACCGTTACATTCTTGTAATCGTAAAACTGCATTTCTATCCATTTTGGAATATTTGGATGATCTACAAGATATTTGCCATCATACTCGCATCTTCCAGTTATCAGGTATCCCAAGAGAGCCATTCTGATGGGTATCTCCGAGAAAGGAGAGCGAGCAATGAACAATGGCACAACCAATGGATGACCTCTTGCCTCTTTAACAGCTTTTCTCAATCCTTTTCCACCATGCATAAAACAGTACTTCACTTCCTTGAAAATACCTCTCTTCTCTATCTCTTCCTTAATGGATTCAGCTAGCGAAATCCAGTTTTTCCCATAATCACCTGGATCGCCATGTGCATAAAGGATTAGGGTTGCATCCTTTGGATCAACCTTCCTATCAAATGGATTAAGAGGATTATCCTCGCAGAGCATCTTTCCATAATCAACAAGTATGTCAATTAGGAGGGGATGATCTTCAAGAGCATTGGTACAAAATATCTGCAGATCTGTTCCCAGCTCTTCTAAAGCTCCATAGATCTCATGAGTATGGGTAGAGTTTCCACATACAAAGAGGGGAATGGCTACGATTCTGTCAACATCTCTTTCCTTCAATTTTTCATAAGCATCTTTAATGGTCTTCCATGGAACATATTCTAGAAATCCAACCTCAACCGGAACAGGCAGAGAAACCTTGCTCACACAGTTTATCACGCTTCTACTCCATCTTCCCGGAAAACCATGAGCTATGACCAAAACCCCCAAGTTATATACTTCTATCTCTTTTTGGCAATAGGATTCTGCACCTCTATCATCTACAACCGTTAGGTTTACAATATAGGTACCAGCCCTTGCATATCTATAGCTAGGATTTTGCTCATTTGAATCTATAATTCCATCATTATCAAAATCCCATCTCCACTCAACTATCTCTCCATCTTTATCGCTTGAGTTATCAACAAAATGTATGGGCTCATCTCTGAACATTATTAACTTTGGTGAGTAAGTAAAACTAGCAACTGGTAAGATATTTTCTTTTAAGGTTATCCTCTCTTTCTGAAAAGGATATATATTAGCGATGATTACTACCGCTATTAACACAGACGCCAATATTACTATGATCAACGTCTTGTTTTTCATATTACGCCCCTTTCTTCTTCCAGATCATCAGGAATGCAACAAATCCTCCGATCAATATAGATAAAAAATATCGCACCGCTAACTGGAAAAGCTTCTCCATCTTCTTCCGTGCTTTCAAGAGTTTCTTTACCCAATTTCTTTCCACCTAACAATTTCTCTATTTCCTCGTTGATACAGTTATAATAAGCTTTCTCCCTGTATTCTGAATAATAAAGAGAGGAAGTTATTTTCACATGCACCCCATCATAATCAAATTCTGTCTCAAAATCGTTATTCCATTTTGGTTCGATACCAAAAGATTCTCTTAACCCTATCAAAGTATCCATGCAATCTCCGAGAAACTCGTATGGTATATCTATGATATAGGTAATACCATGGGATTTTGCATAGTCTAAACCTTCTTTGGGGCTAAGCATCAAGTTTTCCGGATCGTTCTTTCCTTCAGCGAATTCCGCATAGATCTGAAGAACCTCAAGTTTTCCCTGCCAACTTATATTACTAATTATGGCTTTCTCTATCCTTTCAAATATCTCTCTTGCATAATGATGATATGGATCGCTCTGGCAATCATAATCTCCACATCTTGTTAATGGAAAACCATGATTCGAAAGGAAGATCGCAACATTTGCATTAGAAGGTATATTTGATAGTTCTTCCTTTACTTTGAGAACAATACCTTTGATGAAATCTCGCTCCAAGCCCATTGGCTCAGTTTCTATCAGCTGAATCGTTTTCCCCTTTTCCAATGCATACTCGTTCAATGCGTTATGAACTTCTTTGATCCAATGCAGAGTTCCTTCAAAATAAGAATCAACGACCACCTGTGGTGCAACTATTAAAATATCTACATTTTCATCCAAAAGTTCCTTTGTTTTATTTTCTATATCTCCTTGCTCGAAGCCATAAGCAATCTTTACCGATATTTTATCTCCATATCTCATTTTAAGTAACCTGCTCACGTTCTCCATCTGAGGAACCGTCTGCTCACGATATGGGGATCTTCCACCCATTTCTTGCCATACTTTATATGCTTCCAAACCAGCGTACTCAAAGACATCGGGCTCGCCTCTTCCTCTCCCAAAAATCTTTAAATAATGGGGAGGGATACCCATCTTCTCATTACCTGGAACATAAAATGCAAAACCGTTGTATTTATTCCCCCAAGCGTCTACCAGACTTCTTTTCCAAAATGGTACCCAATGATCATTTTTCTCATCCATTAGAATGGTTCCAGTATCAATGCTCATCAAGAACTTTGGCATAAAACCAACATCGATCATATGCTTAACAAATGCCTTAAAATCTTGGTAGGTTTCAGAGTTATATTCAGCAGGTTCTCCATGATTTATCATCAATACCCCTATCTTATCAGGAAAATCCTTAGCCCAAGCTGGAGTGTTTGCAGATATCACTACTAAGGAAACAATAATTGTGAATGCAACACGTTGTAAACCTCTCATATCAGCTATCAATTTCCCCATTTTTGCCTGTCTATCCCCTCTTTCTTTTGGTATACCATATAATAACACCAGCTACAGTGCACACTCCAAGGATTGAAAGAAATATTATGCCGCTGGTAACGTCCCTTTTCGGTTCTTCTATGCCTTCAAAGAGTTCCCAATCTGGTTTGGTCAAAAACGCATTCCTGACCTCCTCCCATTCCGACCTGAATCTATCTAGCTCCTCCTGGGTTGCTGCTTCTGGTATACCGTACTTCACTTTTCTTCTCAGTTCAAAGAAATCATCCGGGAATACATCATCTTTTACATCCACGATGAAATAATCGCCTGTGGATTTCCGAGAGATGATGAATTTCCAGTTATCAATACTCGTGTTTACCCCGTTCTTCTTAAGATTTTTTATGCTCTTGTTGGTTATCTCCGTCCCATTGGGTAGGATTATGTGGAACTCGCCTTTCGTTTTAGGAGTGGGTTCTATCTTAGGACCTGTGCCGGTTATGTATTGGAAGCAATGGCATGAACCGGGTGTAGAGAGATAGCTGATTATCTTTATATCATCCCGTTTTGGTATTTCGTCGCCCCAGATCTTCGATATTCCCAAAAGCACCGCCCTGAACGCACAGCATGTACAAGGACATTTTCCGTCAGCACCAGCGAACTCCTCTTCTATTATGCTGTTTATTTTCTCATCTGTCCAATCTGGATGTTGCCTCTTCAGCATCTGCCTCTTTGCATCCTTTACTCTCTCGTTGTGATAGTTCCCTACATCGTCTATCGTTATCTCTATCACTGTTCCCCCATCATCGATTACAATGGGCTCTAGTTCAAATTCTGGTGGGGGCGCGGCTCCCGGCATATGCGCCTCTACAGGCAAAGGTATCGTTGATGCTATGAACAAACTAAGCAGCACCGCCGTAACAGCACTTATCCCAGATATCTTGTTACTTCCAAACATCTTCACACCACCATTTGAGCACTTTTGATGCGCCCCATACCTTTCTCAGTCAGCTTATACATCTTGATCTTGGATGAGAGAGAAGAGCATTTCATTGGGCACATACTGCAACTGCTTCCACATCGAATCTCCTCGAGATATCCGTGATGAACCATTAAATCGATCATAGCTCGGACTGTGGAGTTGCTTAACCCCAATTCTCTGCTGAGAGTGTCAACATCCACGATATTTTCTTTGCTTAGTGTCGACAGAATCCTTATTTCATTCATATCTCTCTTCCTCCTCCCCTTGATTGAGGGGGTCCTCTGCTTCCTTCTGCAATTTTAATGTAGTAGAGCACAACAAGCGAAAACGGTAGCAGGAACAGCGATGGAATATATGGAGCCGAATAACTTGCTAAGAAACCCTCCAAGGTATTGAACCATCCACCCTCTTCTCCACCAGGTATGGATTCGAGAATCATGCTGAATATCTTCACTCCGGCAACAATCCATATCATAAGGCTTGCCATCAAGATCTTTGCCTGCTGATGAATATTTTCAAAGTTCTTGATGCCCGAAAGGTAAAACATTCCCGCAGAGAAAAGTATAATTCCTCTCCAGAGCAGGAACTCGCCAGACATCTCCACAATTCCAAACTCCAGGCTCCTTCCGGTCAAGCCGAGTATCATCTCTGTTGCACCTATATATAACGTTACCAATCCAAGGATTGCAAAGTATACACGTCCCATTGCAAATCCCAATTCTCTGCCCATTCACGCCACCCCCAAGATGATCCATATGAGGTGAACGAGTCCTCCCCAGGTGAAAACCACAAATAATAGCACCGCAAGGCTTCCAAACAGATACTCCAATGCTCCTTTCAATCCCTCTTCCCCACCTTCTTTTAACAGCATTGCAAAGGTCGCCACACATGGGAAGTAAAGGCTGACGAGAATCACAGATGTTACGAGCTGATAGGTACTCATCTCAATAGCTGTTAACTGCGCAACCGCAAGATCCTTCCTCAAAAATGCAGCTATCAAAGGTCCAACGGTTTCCTTTGGTACACCAAACCATCCACACAATACGGGTTCAAACAAATTTGCAAGCCAATCCAGAAAGCCAGTGAGGTACATCAGGTTAACTATTGCCACACCAAGGAGAACGAACGGAACAGCAACCGTGAAGAAGCTCTTCACCCTCATGTACAACTTCTGCATCACATTCCTCAGGGTGGGCATCTGGTATGGAGGTACGTCAAGCAAGATCTCCGGAGACTTTCCCGGTATGAGCTTGTTGAGAATGAAACCATAGACAAAAAATCCCAACAACAAGTAAATCATAACGAAGCCAACATAATCTGGAATGACTTCTCGCATTATTCCAATCTGGGCGCCGCACGGTATGAAGATAGCTAACAGGGTAGCCATCATGAAACGCTGTTTCTTGGTCTCCAAGGTTCTGGTAGCAGCAACCGCTGGAACGTTGCATCCTAAAGAAAGGATCATGGGAACTACAGCAAAACCATGCAGACCTATCTTGTGCAGAATCGTATCTATGAGTACAGCAAGCCTCGGCATGTATCCGCTATCCTCCAAGATTATCAAAATCAGGTAGAATGCTATGATAGCTGGTAAAACAACGCCTATAGCTACGAAAAGACCGCTCGTGAGCATTCCAAATGCTTCGAAGCAGTTATCCGCCTTCGGATCTCCGACGAAAATGAAGTAAAGCCAGCTACCTTTACCTGGAAAAACTTCCTGTAACCAAGGTAGCCAGTAATTATCAAATAACTTGACAAAGAATCCATCCGTGAAAAATCCCGCAAACGCAGAGAAGAAAGCCCAGAATCCATAGAGTATTGCGATAGCAAAGGGTATGCCGGTTAAAGGTTTAACAGTGAGCTCCGCTACCGCATCTTTCAAGGTGTGCCTGTACTCTCCATACCTCACGACCTGTTTTGCAATCCTATCTATCAGATCCCATCTCTCATCAACGCTCAACTTCATCTTTTCCCTCCAGCCCTTTTCAGAATTTTCTTGATATCAACCGGAGAAGCTTCCTTGATCCTGGATATCAGCTCCTTTATGCCCTCTCCACTGATGGCAATCGTAGGTACAACGGGTACTCCAAGTATGTTCTGAAGTTTCTCAATATCTATCCATATGTTCTTATCCTTCGCTATATCCCACATGTTGAGAGCAATAACCACTGGATAACCTTCCTCTATTATCTCTATAGCAAGATAGAGTCCTCTCTCCAGCTTGGTGGAATCCACAACACAGATGACAACAGAATCCTTATTTTCTCTCAGTATCTTCACCGCAACCTCCTCTGCCTTATCCTTTGGCTCGAGGGAAAACGTTCCTGGGACATCTATGATCTCTATTTCTTTTCCCTCGAGTCTCATGTATCCTTTTGTATAATCAACGGTTGTGCCTGGATAGTTTGATTCGATAACCTTTGCTCCGGTGAGGCGATTGAAGACAGCGCTCTTACCAACATTCGGATTTCCCATGAGCAAAATCTTCAACCTTCCACCTCCACGATTATCTTATCAGCTATGCCCAATCCCAGAGAAATGGAGTATCTATCTATTGTCACAACCACCGGTCCCTTTATCGGCTGTTTCGTTGCCATCTTCACCTTAACTCCAACCCTTATACCCATCCCAGCCAGTCTGCTCCGTAAGTTTTTATCTATCTCTTTAACCACTCCCTCCTCTCCATAATCCATTTCCGATAATCTCTTCCTCATGCCATCACACCCTCTCTACCATAATCCTTCTCGCCATACCCCTGCCAATGCAAACCAAGTTTCTATTGACCTCAACGGTTATCGGGCCATGACATGATACTACTCTAATTATAGCGCCCTCAACTATTCCCCTTAATGCGAGCTTCTGCCTGATCCCATATCCTCCTTCTATCGCAACAACCCTAGCTATCTCGTTTGGTCTCAGTTGGGTCAGCATCATTTTTCCCCTCAAATTCGGG
>Ga0190315_1000501_pt1 | contig 19623 bp, 21 predicted proteins | sample 48701101_MG_FD_161673 | JGI IMG/M metagenome (GOLD analysis project Ga0190315, IMG submission 161673) | Hydrothermal vent sediment bacterial communities from Southern Trench, Guaymas Basin, Mexico - 4870-11-0-1_MG | ecosystem: Environmental > Aquatic > Marine > Hydrothermal vents > Sediment ...
TTACGATGACTTAAAAAGGTAAGGAAGGAGGTGATCCATGAAAACGGTTGTTACTTCCAAGTTCCAGACCACTATCCCCAAGAAAGTCAGGGAGGAGTTGGGTATTTCTGTCCATGATGCCCTGGAATGGGAGGTGAGGGGAGGAGAGATAGTGGTGAGACCCGTGTCCTCCCGCTTTTTGAGCTTTAAAGGCGCTGTGAAGGTTGGTCCTGGCGACATAGAGAGGGACATTGAAGAGGCAAGAAGGGCGTGGGTCGGGGAAGGGTAGCGAAGAGACTGCTTATTGATATCAATGTTTTGATCTCCTTTGCAACGGATCGGAACCTTCAACAGCAGAAACAGGCTCAAAGGGTTTTTGGAGAGGCTTCTCAACTCAAGAGGATCATTTATTGTCCATTTTATGTGCTTACTGAGTTCGTGTTTGTGCTGGATAAGGTGTACCTCGTTGACATAAAGCTTGTTAGGGACATGGTTCATGAGTTCGTTTCTATGCCAGGAGTTAGAATTTTGTATCAGTTAGATGTAAAGAAGCTCCTAACCTACTGGCCCGGGATTGTGCCCGATTGGGGAGACGCCATCGTCTTGGCCTCCTGGGAGGAGGTGAAGAGAGAGGAAGTAGCCATCTTTACCTTTGACAAGAAGTTCCTGGGTGTTCTCAAGAAACTTCAGGTACCCGTGTGGGAGCCTTAGAGTGTGGAAAATTTACGGGGTTCCTCGGCAAATTTCACCCTTGACATATCCCTTTTGGTGAGATTAATGATTAAATGAACCGCTTGGATCCCTTGTATGTGAGGGACCGGGACGGGAGGATGGAGTGTATAAGGCCTTTCGGACTCGGTCCGGAAGGCCTTTTTGGTTGGGAGAGATGCCTATGGCCCGGGTAACGACCCTGGAATTGAAAAGGAAGAAGGAAACAGGAGAGCTAATCACCATGCTTACTGCTTATGATTACCCCTTTGCTCAAATGGTGGATGAGGCAGGGGTGGACATCATTCTGGTGGGTGATTCTCTGGGAATGGTTGTCCTGGGCTATGATTCTACCCTTCCCGTCACCCAGGAGGACATGCTTCGTCACACGGCCGCCGTGGTTCGGGGCACCAAGAGAGCCATGGTGGTGGCGGATATGCCCTTTATGACCTATCAGATCAGTCCCGAGCAGGCCTTGGAGAATGCTGGACAGCTGGTGAAGGAGGCGGGTGCCCATGCTGTGAAGCTGGAGGGAGGGGATCCCGTGCTGGCTACCATTAGAAAGATTGTGGGGGCGGGCATTCCTGTCATGGGACACTTGGGCCTCACTCCCCAGTCCATTCATCAGCTGGGGGGGTATAGGGTGCAAGGGAGAGAGAAAGAGACAGCAGAGCGTTTGAAAAGAGAGGCTAAGGCTTTGGAGGAAGCGGGCTGTTTCTCCATAGTCCTAGAGGCCATTCCTTCGTGGCTGGCCGAAGAGGTGACGGAGACGGTGTCTGTCCCCACCATTGGTATCGGGGCGGGTCCCCACTGTGACGGACAGGTTTTGGTCCTCCACGATGTGCTAGGTATCTTCCAGGAGTTCAAGCCTAAGTTTGTCAAGCGCTACGCTAATCTCCGAGAAGAGATCCTTCGGGCTTTGAAGGAGTACGTGAGGGAGGTTCAACAGGGTAAGTTCCCCACCCCAGAGTACAGCTATGAGTGAGGAGTGTTCTATGGAGCTGGTGGAGACGGTGGCTCAGATGATGGACCTGTCCCGGCGGTGGAGGGGGGAGGGGAAAGCTATAGGTTTTGTGCCTACCATGGGTTACCTCCACGAGGGGCATCTCAGTTTGGTGCGTCAGGCCCGGAAGGAGAACGACGTGGTGGTGGTTTCCGTCTTCGTCAACCCTACCCAGTTCGGTCCTGGGGAAGACTTTGAGCGTTATCCCCGGGACCTGAAGCGGGACATGTCTCTCCTGGAACCTATAGGGGTAGAGGCCGTCTTTGTCCCTTCTGTGGAGGATATGTACCCTTCTGGCTACAGGACCTACGTGGAGGTGGAGGATATCACCACTCGGCTGTGCGGTGCTTCTAGGCCCGGCCATTTTCGTGGAGTGACCACCGTGTGTTGCAAACTTTTCAATATCGTGCGGCCTCACCGGGCCTATTTCGGCAAAAAGGACTTCCAACAGTATGTGGTCCTCCGCACCATGGTGGCTGATCTCAACATGGATCTGGAGATTGTGCCCATGCCCATCGTCCGGGAGCCCGACGGCTTGGCCATGAGTTCCCGGAACACCTATCTCAATTCCCGGGAGAGAGAGGCAGCTCTATGCCTCTATCGTTCCCTAAAAAAGGCTCAGGAGCTTTTTGCCAAGGGTGAGCGGGGTGCACGGGTGATAAAGGAGGAGGTGGAGGGGGGCATCAGGGCTGAGCCTCTGGCTACCATAGATTACGTGGAGGTGGTGGACCCCGACACCTTCCTGCCCGTGGAGAAAGTGGAGAGGGGGACCTTGGTGGCCCTGGCGGTGAAGGTGGGGCCAGCAAGGCTCATAGACAATGCCCAGCTTGGGCTGGACAGTCTTTAAGGAGGAGAGACCATGATGCGCAGAATGTTTCTGGCCAAGATTCATAGGGCGACTGTAACCGAGGCCAATCTCGACTATGTGGGAAGCATCACCATTGATGCTGAACTCCTCAAAGCCAGCGGGATTCTGCCTTGGGAGGTGGTGGAGATCTGGAATATCACCAACGGCGAGCGTTTTAATACCTATGTGATAGAAGGCCCTGCCGGTTCGGGGGTCATCTGCCTCAACGGGGCTGCTGCCAGGAAGGTGGCAGTGGGCGACAAGGTCATCATAGCGGCCTATGCCCATGCCACCGAGGAAGAGGCCAAGAACTGGCAGCCAACGGTGGTCCTGGTGGATGATAACAACCGGATCGTGGAGGTCAGGAAGGAGGGGGAAGGGCCCTTCACCGTGTATGCGGCGTGAGTGGCCCTCCGAGTTTGAAAGCTTCTGAATAGCCTTGAGAAGGGGGACAAAATGAAAAAGGACTTATTGGTAATAGGAGGAGGACCTGCTGGTATTTCTGCAGCAAGATTTGCTAAGATGACGAATCCAAGCCTTGAGGTGGCTCTAATCAGGACGACTCCCCTAGCAGTTATTCCCTGTGCTATACCTTATTCCTTGGGTGAGACGGTTCCAAAGGACTCTATCGTGATACCCGACTCTATGATTACAGGAGTGGGTGTAGACCTCATCGTTGACGTGGTGGTTGAGGTTAAAGATAGGCTGGCTATCCTCCAAAGTGGCAGGAAGATAGAGTTTGATAAACTCATCTTGGCTACGGGTTCAGAGCCTATCGCACCTCCCATAGCAGGGGCTGACTCGGAAAACGTTTTTTGTATAAAGGACATGAGGAGTTTGGTTCGAGTGGAAGAGGCTTTAAAGTACGCCAATTCTGTCGTTGTAGTCGGAGGCGGTTTTATTGGAGTGGAGGTGGGGACAGAACTGAGAAGGAGGGGAATGGACGTATCCATAGTGGAGTTGCTACCCCACTGCCTTCAGACGGTCTTTGACGAGGAGTTCTGCGAGGCAGCCGAGTTTAAGATGAGATCGGAGGGCATCAGAGTCTGTACCAGGACCACTGCGGTAGGCATTGAGGATGATAGGGGCATAAAGAGGGTGCACCTGGACTCGGGTGTGGATCTTCTGGCGGACGTGGTGATCTTTGGTATAGGGGTCCGGGCGAACACTGAGTTGGCTTCTAAAATGGGGATCACTCTGGGTAAGTTCGGGGTGGAGACAGATCGGTATCTCCAGACGAATATTGAAGGCGTTTACGCCGCTGGTGACTGTAGGAGCAAGATCAACTTTATTACGGGGAAAGAGACCCCGGTAAAGCTGGCATCTATAGCTGTTTGGGAGGGTATGACTGCGGCTTCCAATGCGGTGTCTGACCGTCGAAGAGAGTTCCCTGGGGTGATTGGGGCTTTCGCTACTAAGATCTTTGACCTTTCTCTGGGAATGGCCGGCTTGAATGAAGAGATGGCTCGAGAGGAGGGCATCAAGTACGCTGTGGGTACCTGCGAAGTTTATGACAAGCACCCTGTCACTATGCCCGAAGCGAGCCTTCTTTTGTTGAAGCTTTTATTTGATAGCACTTCCGGAGTGCTCATTGGTGCAGAGGCCAGTGGAGGTGATTCAGTGGGTGAACTTATAAACTTTCTGAGTTTCTGCATGGGAAAGAGAATGAAGGTCGATGACTTGATCTTTCTCCAGCACTGTTCCCATCCCCTTCTCACCCCTCTTCCCAGTTCCAATCCGGTCATGCTGGCAGCAAAAGATGCTATGATGAAGATGTGAAGAGAATTTTAAAAAATGGGGGATAGGCTCCTGTCCCCCATCTCGCATTAGTGCTTTGTCCGTGTTTCGTATCCCGCTTGGGTAGCGACGGAGATGTTCCGAGGTTCTCTGGCTTCGCCAATCAGCTCCATGTATTGGGATTCCTCCCCCGCAGTTAGGATTACCGTGCCGGAGGCTTCCATAATCTCTTTCCAGCATGATAAAGGTTCAAACGGGCGTAGCTGCTTGGGGTGTTCCCTGCCGTTTTTCAGCACAGACACGGGCTCAAGAATGATAAGTGAGGCCCCTCCTTGGGACACGTTGTTGTAGAAGTTGAGGTGTCTTTGGGTCACCTTTCCTTCAGGTGTGCCGTAAGCTGTTTTGATGGGGGGCATGATGAATCGGTTCTTCGGATTCAGGCTGCCCAGTCTAATGGGCTGAAAAAACCTTTCCTCTTTCCACCTCCTTTACTTTTTCTTGATGGAAAGGTAATACCTACAAGCGCTATTTCGATGTTTTTTGCAGGATACTTCTAGCCCTTGATTTCATGGGATGTGTTTGTGTTTTTGGCCTTCCTTTCCATTTCTTCCAGACTGATGGTGTAGCGGCATTTGGGGTAGTTGCTGCACCCGTAAAAGAAGCGGCCTCCCCGTCCCCTTCTTTTTACCAGGTATCCGTCGCAGCCTTCCATGGGACAAGGGTGGGATTTGTCGGGTTCTCTTTTTTCCATCTTCTCCCCTTTGGAGTCCAGGGGGATAACATTGCGGCACTGGGGGTAGCCGGAGCAGCCCAAGAACCGTCCGTGGCGAGACCACCTCTCCACCATGGGTTTGCCGCATCTGTCGCAGATGATGTCGGTGGTTTTGCCCGTCTTCTTCACCCGTTCCATCTTCTCTTCTGCTACCTTAAGCTCCTCCATGAAGGGGGCATAGAACTCCCGCAGGGTTTCCACCCATTCCCTTTTGCCCTCTTCTATTTGGTCTAGGAACTCTTCCATCTGGGCAGTGAAGCCCACGTCCAGGATCCGAGGGAAGAACTTGACCAGAAGCTCGTTGACGGTGCGGCCCAGGATGGTGGGGTAGAGGCGTTTTTGTTTTTTCTCTACATAGCCCCGCTCTTGTATGGTGGAGAGGATGGTGGCGTAGGTGCTGGGCCGGCCAATACCCTTTTCTTCCAGGGTTTTCACCAGGGTGGCTTCGGTGTAGCGAGGGGGTGGCTGTGTGAAGTGTTGCTTGGGCTCCAGTTTGAGTAGCTCTAGTTCCTGGCCCTTTTCCAGAGGAGGCAGAGTGGCGCTTTCGTCCTCTCCATTGGTTTGCTCGTCCTTACCCTCAGTGTAGAGAACGGTGTATCCAGGGAACTTGAGGACTCGCCCTGTGGCCCTGAAGACGGCCTCCTTGGCCTGGATGTCCACTGTAGTCACGTCATAGACGGCGGGCTTCATCTGGCTGGCCATGAATCGGTCCCATATGAGCTTGTAAAGCTTCCAGTGGTCTGCCGGTAGAAGGCTCTTCAGGGAGTCGGGTGTGCGGGTGGGTTCTGTGGGGCGGATGGCCTCGTGGGCGTCTTGGGCACTCTTTTTGATTCTGTACTGGGGTGGTCTGGGGGGTAAGTAGTCTTTGCCCCACATTTCTTTGATTATGGTTCGGGCCTTTTTCTGGGCCTCATGGGTCACCCTCACCGAATCCGTTCTCATGTAAGTGATGAGGCCTACGGGGCCTTCCTCACCAAGGTCCATCCCTTCATAAAGCTGCTGGGCCAGAAGCATGGTCTTTTTTGCAGTAAAGCCTAGCTTCCTGGCTGCTTCTTGTTGAAGGGTGGAGGTGATGAAGGGAGGCTTGGGGTTGTCCTTTCGCTCCTTCTTCTCTACTTTCACCACCCGGTAGGAGGCCTTATCCAGATGGTCCAGGACCTTCTTCACTACCTCTTCTTTGGGCAGGTCTGCCTTCTTCCCCTGAAACTTGAAGAGTTTAGCCAGGAAAGGCGGAGGGGTGCCGGGGCGTTGGAGATGGGCGGTGATGGTCCAGTACTCCCGGGGGATAAATTTTTCTATCTCGTCTTCTCGCTCGCAAATGAGGCGCACGGCCACCGACTGGACTCGGCCTGCCGAGAGGCCCCTTTCCACCTTGCGCCACAAAAGGGGGGAGAGTGAGTAGCCCACCAGCCGGTCTAGGATGCGTCGGGCCTGCTGGGCGTTTACTTTACTTATATCTATGGGTCCGGGATGTTTTAGAGCTTCTTTTACGGCCTCTTTGGTGATCTCGTAAAACAGGATGCGCTTCACTTTTTCCTGGTCTTTTTTGTTGAGAGACTGAGTGATGTGCCATGCGATGGCCTCTCCTTCTCGGTCAGGGTCTGAGGCTAGGTACACTTCTTGAGCTTCTTTGGCAGCTTTCTTCAACTCTCTCAAAACCTTTTCTTTTCCTCTTATTGTGACGTAGGTAGGTTTGAAGTCGTCGTTCACATCTACGCCCAGCTTGCTTTTGGGAAGATCTTTGACGTGTCCCATGCTAGCCTTTACCTGGAACCCTTTTCCCAGATACTTGTTGAGAGTGCGAGCTTTGGCTGGTGATTCCACGATAACCAGTTTTTTCATGTTATTCTTCTCTCATAGGTATTCCCTCCTCTACTGGTCACCAACCCTTTTAGCTCCATTTCTAAGAGGAGGGTGTAGGCCTCTTGAAGGCTTAAATTGCACTTCTCCACGATTATGTCCACAGGCAAAGGGCCCTCTTCTAGGGCTTCCCATACTTTCCCTTCCCTTTCATCCATGGCAATAGGTTTTTTGATTTTCGTTTCTTTCTTACTACTAGCTCCTGGTCTCAGAATTTCCAGTATGTCGCCGGCTTCTTCTATCAAGAAGGCTCCCTGTTTGATGAGGGAGTGGACTCCCTTGGTTCGAGGGGAACCAGCTGGTCCTGGGAGGGCGAAGAGGGTTTTCCCCAGGTTCTGGGCCAACCGGGCTGTCATGACGGCTCCGCTCTTCTCTCCTGCTTCTACTACCAGGACTCCTGAGGCTAGGGAAGCCATGAGGAGGTTGCGCCTGGGAAAGTTGCCCTTCTCTGGTGGAGTTTCAGGTGGGAAGGGGCTTATGACCGCTCCCCCTTTCTCCACAATCTCTCTGGCCAAAGGTATGTTCTCAGGTGGATAAATGCGGTCTAACCCCGATCCCACAAAAGCCACAGTCTTGCCGGTCTGTAAGGCGCCCCTGTGGGCTGCCGTATCTATGCCTCGGGCCAAACCGCTTATGATAGTGAAGCCCGCCTGGGATAGGTCTTGGGCCAGATTGAAGGCCATGTCCATGCCGTATCGGGAGGCGTTTCTGGTGCCCACCACAGTGATGGAGGGTGCTTTTAGGGGTTGGAGGTCTCCCTTGAAGAAGAGGACAGGTGGAGGAGATGACAGTTCTCTGAGGGCTGGGGGGTAGCCTTCTTCCCAGAGGACGACGTACTGGATTCCTCTTTTTCCAAGGATTTCAAGAACCCTATAGGTTTTCCCTCTTATCTCGGGAGAAAGGATGGCCTGGGCAATTCTGGGTCCCACTCCAGGGACAGATTCCAGCTCTTCCTTTGAGGCTTGTAGAATGTTCTGGGGTGAGCCCAAGGTTTCTGTGAGCTTCAAGTATAGTTTGCCCCCTACTCCTGGCACTAAGGATAGGGATAGAGCCCATTCCTTTTGGGTCATTTTCCCATCCTGATGGCCAGAGAGAGGAGGAGGAGAACCAGAATGAGTGCAAAGGGGGTACCGATGATAATTACCCATGCCTTGCGACTTAACTTGTTTTCTCCCAATCTCTTGAACATACTCTTCTCCCCTGGGCGGCCTCCCTTTAGCATAAAGGGAGAGGACCAGTAAAGAGTCTCATATGGCTCTCGAGGGTTTTGAAGAGTTCTGGTATAGAGGCTGCTGGTTTCGGTGGAGGGCTTTTATCGCTTTGGGCTAGAAGTTTCTTCTCGATTTGTGAAGAAAATCATTTTCTCTATTGACAAGGATTTTGTTGGGGTAGTAGTCTTCTGCTGATTTGGAGATTCGTTGGTTGAGGTGTCTCCAAGTCTGGGAGGGGCATGAGAGGGTTCGGGCCTTTCGGATTGGTGAAGGTGGTTTGTGCGGGGCCCGCTCTTTTGAGTGTGGAGGTGGAAGTGTAGTTTTGGGAATTGGGTATTGTTGCGGGCGATTATGGGATAGGTTTCTCATTTAGTTTTTAAGATGAGGTGTTACATGCTTAGAGTTTAGGAGGGGTTAGGATGGTAAAGCTGCCGGATACGCCAGAGCACAACAAGGTGAAGGAGTTTGTGGCAAACTTTAGGGGGGATCCTGGCTCTCTAATTAAGGTGCTCCACTTCTCTCAAGGGGTTTTTGGTTATCTCCCTCCGGAGGTTATCAAGTATATTGCCCAAGAATTGGGAGTCCCTCCTAGCCATGTTTACGGTGTTGTTAGCTTCTACAACTTCTTCCGGACGGAGCCTATAGGTGATTACGAAATCAGGGTGTGTCTAGGTACTGCCTGCCATGTGAAGGGGGGCAAGGATATATTGGAGACACTCTGCAGGAGACTGGGTGTGAAGGTGGGAGGGACCACGAAGGACAGAAAGTTCACAGTGAACACCGTGAGGTGTGTGGGGGCTTGTGGTCTTGCTCCTGTTATCATGATCGACGAAGAGGTTTATGGTAGGCTTAGCCCTCAGAGGGCCTGGAACATTGTGAGGGGTTACTACGAAAAGGAAGCCGGATGAAGTTGAAAGAGATTGCAGAGTTAGTGGATGCAGAGTTCCTCAATCTGCCAGAGAAGGCCGATGAGGAGGTCCACACGGCCTGTGCGGCTGATCTGTTGTCTGATGTTCTGGCTATGAGAGGAGAGGCGGCTCTTCTCATCACAGGTGAGGCGGCTCCTCAGGTGGTGAGGGTGGCCGGTGTGATGAACATGAGAGCTATACTTTATGTGAGGGGTAAGAAGCCCCAGAGGAAGGATATAGTCAAGTGGGCTACTCAGAGGGGCATAGTGCTGTTGAGCACTCCGTTATCCACTTTTGAGACCTGTGGGAGGCTGTATGTCAAAGGTATGAGGTGCTCTGAGAGTTCTGAGATCGAATTCGCTTGATGGAAAGGCAAGTGTTTTCTTACTCCGTGGTGAGGACGGGTAGCTTAGATGATGTGGGTCTGGTTTCCACGGAGATTAAGAAGAAATTGGAAGAGTTGGGGGTGGAGAGGAACATAGTGAGGAGGGTTTCCATCATCTGTTTTGAAGCGGAGATGAATCTCTCTCTATATGCAGAGAGGGGTGGCAATATTTTTGTGGCTGTGGAGCCTGACAAAGTGGATATCTATGTGGAGGACGATGGGCCTGGTATAGAAGACTTGGAGAAGGCTATGCAGCCTGGGTACTCTACAGCTCCTCTGTGGGTCCACGAACTGGGGTTTGGGGCGGGGATGGGGCTACCCAATATAGAGAAGAACTCTGACGTATTTGAGATAACCTCGGAATTGGGTAAGGGGACCAAGATCCATTCCGCAGTCTTCAGGAACAAAGATGCGGCTTAAGGATATCATAGAGGGGTTGGGCCTGAAGGTTTTAGCCCAAGGAGATGTAGATAGAGAGGTGAATTGGGCTTATACCTCTGATCTCCTTTCCGATGTGATGGCTGGTGCCCAACCTGGAGACCTTTGGCTCACCATTCAGAAGCACATGAATATAGTTGCTGTGGCTAAGCTAAAGGATTTGACGGGAATTGTGTTGGCCAAAGGGATACGACCATCTGAGGAGGTGGTGGCCAAGGCGGAGAAAGAAGGTATACCTCTGCTTATCTCTGAGTATCCCCTTTTTGAGGTATGTGGCAGACTGTATGAGCTACTTAAAGAGGAAGGGTAGCCATTGAAATGGTATTTCGCAGATCTGCATATACACTCTACCCTTTCCCCATGCGGGAGTCTGGATATGTCACCCTTGAGAATTGTGGAAGAGGCCAGGAGGAAAGGGATTCACATGATAGCTGTTACTGACCATAATGCTTGTGATAATGTTGTTTATGCCAAGAGGATCGGCGATAGGATGGGAGTGAAGGTGTTACCTGGTATGGAGCTGCAGACAGAGGAGGAAGTTCACCTGTTGGCTTACTTTGAAGCCCTAGAGGTTGCTCTCTCTTTTAGGGAGGTGGTTTATCAGTATCTCCCTGACGTAAAGAACAATCCCGATTATTTTGGGGATCAGGTGGTAGTGGATGAGGAGGAGAATGTGGTGGGATTCGAAGAGAAGCTGCTCCTCAACTCTTTGTCACTTTCACTTGATCAGTGTGTTCAGATGGTGAGGGATTTCGGTGGCCTTCCCATTCCAGCCCATGTGGATAGGGGCTCTTTCGGTGTTATAGGTCAACTGGGTTTTATCCCGGATCGTTTGGCTTTCGAGGCTGTAGAGGTCTCCAGGGCTACTTCTCTCGCAGAGGCTCTCAAGACGTGGCCTGAACTCTCCCAATATACTCTCCTGAGTTTTTCGGATGCACACTTTCCGGGTGATATAGGGGCTGTCTGTACGGCTTTTTACATGGAGAGTCCCACCTTTGATGAGGTGGTCAGGTGTATAAGGGGTGAGGGGGAAAGAAGGGTCCGCATTGAGTATCTTGTTCCCTTGAGGAGCAGAGAGTCATGATGGAGGAGCTGGCTCTTAACATCATGGATATCATCCAGAATTCTTTGGCTGCTGGAGCCAGCAGGGTGGAGGTAGAGATAGAAGAGGACCACCCCAGGGATTTATTGGTGATTAGGGTAAGGGACAATGGAAGGGGCATGGCTCCCCACGAAGCACGGTGTGCTCAGGACCCCTTTTATACTACCAAGAGAGATGGGAAGGTGGGCCTTGGGATTCCACTCTTCAAAGAAGCAGCTGAACACTGTGGTGGTTTCTTCTCCATGCTAAGTGAGCCTGGCAAGGGGACCACTATAGAGGCTGGATTCCGACTGAGCCATATAGATAGGCCCCCTCTGGGGGAGGTGGCAGATACCTTATTGGTTCTTATGGTTGCTAATCCTCGGGTGGACTTTCAGGTGCGTTATCGAGGTGATGGGGAGTTTAGGATAGACACCAGAGAGGTGAAGGAAATGCTGGGGGATATGCCTCTCACCACCCCAGAGGTATTGAGGTTTTTGAAAGAATATGTTGAAAAGGGCCTGAATGAAGTTAGGCGGGCGATTTAGGAGGTATAAGATGGGAAGGATAAAGTTGGAGGACCTTAGGAGAATCAGGGAGGAGACCAAGAAGAAGATGGATGTGAGGGAGGGCACGTATGAGTATAGGATTATCGTGCCCATGGGCACTTCTGGCATAGCGGCGGGTGCCAGAGATGTGTTGAAGGGGTTTCTGGAGGCTATCGCTGATCATGATCTTCACAACGTGATAGTGACCCAGACGGGTTTCATGGGAACAGACGTGATTCAGCCTGTGGCCCTGGTGGAGGATAGAGAGGGAAACAAGGTGATGTACTGTAATCTCACTGCAGAGAAGGCCAGGGAGATAATAGAGCGCCACATCATGAAGGGAGAGACGGTAAGAGAGTACGTGGTCTCTACGCCCTTAGAATAAGGAGGGTGCAATGATTTATAGAGCTCATGTTTTGATCTGTGCGGGAACGGGTTGTGTGGCCAGTGGGGCCTACAAGGTGATGGATGTCTTCATCGAAGAGATACGGAGGCAGGGCCTGGATGCGGAGGTGAAGGTGGTGAAGAGGGGGTGTGGTGGCACCTGTGATCTGGGGCCTGTGGTGGTCATCTATCCAGATATGATCCTCTACGCCAGGGTTCAGCCTGAGGACGTGCCCCTGATTGTTGAGGAGCACCTCCTGAAGGGGAGACCTGTCGAGAGGCTGGTACTCCACGAGGTCACCGGCCAGGTGGTTAGGAGTATGATGGAGTACAGCTTCTTTGCCAAGCAGCACAAAATAGTGCTCGAGAATGCGGGTAAGATAGACCCTGAGAGCATAGATGAGTACATTGCAGAGGAAGGCTATGAAGCTCTGGCCAAGGCTCTGATGGAGATGACTCCTGACCAGGTGATTGAGGAGGTAAAAAAGAGCGGGCTTAGGGGGAGGGGAGGAGCTGGATTTCCCACGGGACTGAAGTGGGAGTTTACTAAGAAGGCGCCTGGTGATGAGAAGTATATAGTCTGCAACTGCGATGAGGGGGACCCTGGGGCTTTCATGGACAGGAGCATTATGGAGGGAGATCCCCACAGGGTCCTAGAAGGTATGGCCATAGCTGCCTACGCCATCGGGAACGTGAAGAAGGGCTATATCTACATCAGGGCGGAGTATCCCATAGCCATTGAGAGGCTGGAGATAGCCATGAGGCAGGCCAGGGAGTATGGGCTCCTTGGTGATGACATACTGGGCACTGGGTTCAATTTCGATGTGGAGATAAGGATAGGAGCAGGTGCTTTTGTCTGTGGTGAGGAGACAGCGCTCCTTAAATCTATTGAGGGGGGCAGGGGAGAACCCAGACCTAGGCCTCCATTCCCCGCTCAGAGGGGAGTCTGGGGAAAGCCTACTAATATCAACAATGTGGAGACCTATGCCAATATAGCCCCCATCATCAGGAAGGGGGGGGACTGGTATGCCAGTATGGGGACGGAGAAGAGCAAGGGGACAAAGATATTCTCCCTGACAGGCAAGGTGAACAATATCGGTTTGGTGGAGGTCCCCATGGGGTTGACTGTAGGAGAGATGGTCTTTGACGTGGGTGGTGGTATCCCAGGGGGCAAGAAGTTCAAGGCTGTGCAGTCGGGAGGTCCTTCTGGTGGATGTATTCCAGCTCAGCATCTCAACACCCCCATAGAGTACGAGTCTTTGAAGGAGTTGGGCGCCATTATGGGCTCGGGCGGTATGATCGTTCTGGATGAGGATACCTGCATGGTGAATATAGCCAAGTTCTTCCTGGAGTTTACCGTAGAGGAGTCCTGCGGCCAGTGCGTACCTTGCCGGGTGGGCTTGAGGCAAATGTTGAATATCCTGGAGAGGATCACCAATGGTGAGGGGAAGATGGAGGATCTGGATACCCTTCAGACCCTGGGAGAACTCATTATTAAGACTTCTCTTTGCGGTCTAGGTCAGACAGCACCTAATCCTGTTCTTTCTACTTTGAAGTATTTTAGAGATGAGTATATTGCTCACATAGTAGACAAGAGGTGCCCGGCCGGTGTGTGTGCTGCTCTCTTTTATGCCCCCTGCCAGAACGCCTGTCCCGCAGGGGTGGATCCTGCTCGTTACGTGACCCTTGTGGGTGAAGGGAAGGTACCTGAAGCCTATTACGTTCACATGGAGAACAACCCCTTCCCAGCATCATGTGCCAGGGTCTGTCCTGCCTTCTGTGAGAAGAAATGCAACAGGGAGAAGTTTGATGAGGCTATTGCTATAAGGGAAATAAAGAGAATCTTCGGCGACTGGGCCCTCAAAGAGGCTCCTCCTTGGGAGCCTCCCAAAGAGCCCAAGAAGGAGAGGGTGGCCATCATTGGAGCTGGACCCGCGGGTCTAAGCTGCGCATTCTATCTTACCCGCTTGGGCTATAAACCTGTTGTCTTTGAAGCACTCCCTGTGGCTGGTGGGATGATGCGGGTGGGCATTCCTGACTACCGTCTGCCTCCCGATGTCCTAGACAGGGAGATTGAGAGAATCCTGGAGGCTGGTGTGGAGTTGAAGCTTAACCACAAGGTTGACAACCTCCAAAGTCTCTTTGATGAGGGGTATGAGGCTGTGTTCGTGGGTGTGGGGGCCCACTCTTCCTACAAATTGAACGTTCCCGGAGAGGACCTTCCTGGCGTCTATCACGGTATAGACTTCCTCAGGGATGTGAACCTTGGCAAAAAGGTGGAGATTGGTAAAAGAGTGGTAGTGGTGGGAGGTGGTAACACCGCCATAGACGCTGCCAGAACGGCATTACGGCTGGGTGCTGAGGATGTTAGAATCATTTACAGGCGTACCAGGGCTGATATGCCTGCCTTCCCTGAGGAGATTGAAGAGGCTTTAGAGGAGGGGGTAATTATCAACTTCCTGGTCACGCCTGTGAAGGTCTTGGGTGACACCGAGGTTGCGGGTGTGGAGTGTATCCGCATGGAGACGAAGGGGTTTGATAAAGGTGGTAGGAGACGCCCAGTCCCCGTGGAGGGTTCCAACTTCGTGATAGAGGCTGATACGCTGGTGCCTTGTATTGGCCAGGGGCTCACTGAAGGTCTGGATGCTCAGCAGGAGCTCTTCAATAAGTGGGGCTTCGTCCAGGTGGATCCCAGGACCATGAAGACCAGTATTCCAGGTGTCTTCTCCGGTGGTGACGCGGTGAATCCAGCTACGGTAGTGGAGGCTGTGGCCCATGGTAAAATCGCTGCCATAGAGATTGATAAGTACTTCGGCTACGATGGTAAGCTGCCCTTCCCAGAGAGGGAAGTGGTTCCCACTTCTTACGACGAGGAGGCCTATTTGGTGACCTTGCCCCGGCAGAAGCCTACCCTTTTGCCTTTGGAGGAGAGGAAGGGCTTTGTAGAGGTGAATAAGGGCTTAACCCTGGAGCAGGCTGTTGAAGAGGCTAAAAGGTGTCTCCACTGCGACAGACCTGTGGAAGAAGTGGCAGAAGAGGAGGAGGAAGCGGAGAAAGCGGAGTCTGTTGGCTAGAAACATTAGAAGCAGAGGAGCTGCTTGGAACTTTTGTACAGCTGCAGGCTGATTTGGAGGGGATTTGGGAGGGAATTGTGAAAAAACCAATTTTCTTTATTGACACGGCTGTGAGCCGGATGTTATGTAGCCAACGATTTCTGGGGGGTGTCCAATGAAGGAAGCGTATTGGCCCTTGATTCTTGTGCTCTTACTGGGAGTCGGTTTTGGGGGTGTAGCGGTCTTCCTCTCTGCAGTCTTGGGTCCTAAAAGGCCTGATCCCATCAAGTTGTCTCCTTATGAGTGTGGTCTCGATCCCATTGGCGATGCCAGAATGCCCTTTTTTGTTCATTATTACATAGTGGCTCTTCTTTTCTTGGTTTTTGATATTGAGGTGGTTTTCACTTACCCATGGGCCGTCTATTTCAAGGAGCTCGGGCTTTTTGGTTTCGTGGAAATGGCGGTATTTATTGGCATATTCCTGGCCATCTTTGTTTATGTGTGGGGAAGGGGGGCTCTGGAATGGGAGTGAAGAAGACGCCTGTAAAAGAGATAGAGATTCCCAGGTTGGTTACGCCTGAAGAGGTGGTCGAGGAAGAGGTAACCCCTGAGGAGTTGGAGGTATTGGAGAAGGGCGGAGTTCTCATTACCACCCTCAACAAGGCAGTGAACTGGGCAAGGAAATGGTCTATATGGCCGGTCACCTTTGGTCTCGCCTGTTGCGCTATCGAGATGATGGCCACGGCGGCTTCCCACTATGATATGGCCCGTTTTGGGGCTGAGGTTTTCAGGCCCTCTCCTAGGCAGGCGGATCTCATGATAGTGGCCGGTACCCTGACTAAGAAGATGGCCCCTATTCTCAAGAGGGTTTATGATCAGATGCCCGAGCCTAAGTGGGTGATAGCTATGGGTGCCTGCGCTGTAGGAGGGGGTATCTACAAGAGCTATGCTGTGGTTCAGGGGGTGGATAAGATCGTTCCTGTTGACTTCTATATCCCCGGTTGTCCTCCCAGGCCTGAAGCTTTGCTCCAGGCCATTCTCATGCTTCAGAAAAAGATAGAGCAAGAATCTTTTGACAACAAGATTTAAAAGGGTGGGATGGTTGCCATGGCAGACTGGCTGGATGAAGTGAAGAGCAGGTTGGGAGAAGCGGTTCTTGATGAGGTGGAATTTAGGGGTGAAAATACTTTGGTCCTGGACAGGGGTTCCCTTCCCCACTCTCTGGAGGTATTGAAAGAGGAGTTTGGTTTCAATTCTCTGGTGGATCTGTGCGGGTTAGACACGGGGGAGGACCAGGACCCCCGTTTTTACGTGGTCTATCACCTCAGGAATTTAGATACCAAGGCTCAGTTGCGGGTTAAGGTTGGACTGAACGAGGGCGAGAAGGTTCCTTCCGCTTGCGAGGTTTGGGCCGGGGCCAACTGGATGGAGAGGGAGGCGTACGACATGTTTGGTATAGAATTCGAAGGCCATCCCGATTTGACCAGGCTCTACCTGGCTGATGACTTCCCCGGTCATCCTTTGAGGAAGGACTATCCCACCGAAGGCTATGATTTCGAGGAGTAGGAGATGAAGACGGTAGTGGAGCAGACCGGCAGGAGAACCTACACCCTCAATATGGGTCCCCAGCATCCCAGTACTCACGGTGTGTTGAGGGTTATCCTGGATCTGGAGGGGGAGACCATTGTAGATGCTAAGCCCGTTATAGGCTATCTCCACAGGGGTACAGAGAAGCTGGCCGAGGCCAAGACCTATCAGCAGGTGAGTCCTCTTATAGACAGGTTGGACTATCTTGCCTGTCCCGCTTACAACTTCGCTTACTGCTTGGCTGTGGAGAAGCTCCTGGGAGTCGAGGTGCCCCCTAGGGCCCGTTACATAAGGGTGATTATGGCGGAGCTGGCCAGAATCGCCAGTCATCTCATTTGGCTGGGCAGTCATGCCATGGATATAGGGGCTGTTACGGTCTTTCTCTATACCTTCCGTGAGAGGGAGATCACCTACGAGCTGCTGGAGATGGCTGCTGGAGTGAGAATGCATCAGAGCTACTTCGTGGTGGGTGGTGTGAGGTGGGATCTGCCCGAGGGCTTTGTCCCCAAGTTGAAGAACTTCCTGGACATTCTTCCCTCCAAGATCCAGGAATACGAGGACCTCCTCACCAAAAACAAGATATGGAAATTGAGGACGGTGGGTGTGGGGGTGCTGAGCAAAGAGGACGCCGTTGCCCTGGGGGCTACAGGTCCCATGCTTAGGGGGTCAGGTGTAGAGTGGGACATCAGGAAGGCCTACCCCTATTCGGGTTATGAAGAGTTCGAGTTCGACATTCCTACCGGGGAGCACGGTGATACCTATGACAGGTACCTGGTGAGAATGGAGGAGATGAGGCAGAGCCGGAGGATCATTCTCCAGGCTTTGGAGAGGCTGCCCGACGGGCCCATCCAGGCCATGGAGGGTAAGCTTTACTTTCCCGACCCCGACAAGGTGAGGGGAGAGCATAGGGATATGGCTGCTCTCATCCACCAGTTCAAGTTGGTTTCTGAGGGTTTCCATCCTCCTAAAGGAGAGGTTTACCAGGCCATAGAGGCTCCCAAGGGGGAGCTGGGTTTTTACGTTGTGAGTGACGGCGGCCCCAAGCCTTTCAGATTGAGGATAAGGCTACCTTCTCTCATGAACCTTCAGACTTTGCCTGTGCTTTCTAAAGGCCACAAGATAGCCGACATGGCGGCCATAATTGGTACTTTGGACATAGTCCTTGGCGACGTAGACAAGTGATGGGGGAGGTTTACTAGATGCCCAAGGTGGTTATTGATGGGATAGAGTTGGAGGTTCCTGCCGGGACCACTATTCTCAAAGCGGCGGCCAAGGTAGGCATAGATATTCCGGCCTTTTGCTATCACCCTTATCTGAAACCGGCGGGCATCTGCAGGATGTGTTTGGTGGAGGTGAAGGGGAATCCTCGCCTCCTTCCTGCATGTATCACCGAGGTCCAGGACGGTTGGGAGATCTATACCAACAGTGATGCTGTCAAGGAGGCCAGGAAGTGGTTGCTGGAGTTTCTCATTGTCAATCATCCCCTTGATTGTCCCATTTGTGACCAGGCTGGTGATTGCGAACTCCAGGACTTTGTCTTCAAATATGGAGAGCCTGAGCAGCGCCTTCGCGATGAGAGTTTCAAATACCCCACTCGGTACCTGGGGCCCCTAATCGTCCACCAGATGAGCAGATGCATTCTCTGTAGGCGATGTGTCAGGTTTGGTGAAGAGGTGATGGGAGGTGCCGACTGGGGAGCCTATGAGAGGGGCCACGAAACTGTTGTGGGTCCTTATGAGAGCGAGATTTTTGCCGACCGCTATACCTTTAATATGGAGGCCCTCTGCCCTGTAGGAGCCATTACCACCAACATTTATCGTTACAAGACCAGAATATGGAAGCTGGATTTCACCCCTAGTGTCTGTGCCCATTGCGAGGTGGGTTGCTGGTTAGACCTGGGAGAGAGGGACAACCAGCTTCTCAAGGTAAAGCACACCGCTGTCTATCCTTCTCCATGGATCTGTGACAGGGGGGGGTACGGTTTTGAGTTTGTGAACCACTCCGAAAGGATTCTGGTGCCTCTCAAGAGAGAAGGCAACAAGATGAAGGCCGTCTCTTGGAAGGAAGCCCTGGGTCTGGTGGTGGGTAAAATTAAGGAACTGGTGGCCCAGGGGGGCAAGGTGGCGGCTTTAGCTTCTCCCCATCTCACCTGTGAGGATTACCTCCTATTGGGTCGGTTTATGAAGGAAGTGGTGGGGAGTGATCTCGTAGACTACCGCCTCTACGGCGGTCTAAGTCATCCTGAGAAGACCTCCCTCAAGTCTCTGGACGATGTGGTGAAAGGAGAGGCTTTTCTGGTGGTGGGTGAAGATGTGAGTCTTCATCATCCTGTGTTGGCCCTGACTATAGGGGAGGCCTGTTCCGATAATGGGGCTTCCCTTTATCTTTTGGTGACGGCTGATTCATTCCTTTATAAGTTTGCTCAGGTCAATACCAATCCCCTTCCCGGCTATGAAGAGAGGGTTTTGGAGGCTCTCCTTGCAGCTGTGGAGGGTAAGGACTACGAGGCCTTACTCGAAGGAAGCGGGGTGGACAAAGAGGCTTTGGAGAAAGTGGCCCAGGGCTTGAAAGAGAAGAAACCCGTCTTGGTGGGGGGTAACCGGCTTTTTCCCAAAGGTAGGGAGCTTTTGAGGAAGCTGGGGGAGGTTCTGGGTGGAGAGCTTCTCTTCTTGGACTGGGGGAGCAATGCCAAAGGTGCCTTCCAGATGGGTTTCTGGTCTTCCCAGGGGGGAAGCGTGGAGGAGATCTTGAAGCAGTGTGCTTCTGGGGAGGTGAAGGCTCTTTTCGTCTCTTCCATGGATCTCTTCAGGGACTATCCCAATGGTGCCCTGGTAAAAGAGGCTCTTTCCAATTTGGATTTCTTGGTGGTCCACGACATGTTCTTCACGGAGACGGCCTCTTATTCTGACTGTTTCATCCCGGCCACCAGCTTTGCCGAGGATGGAGGCACTGTGGTGAACCTCTTCTGGGAACCTCAGAATAGGAAAAGGGCCCTGAGGCCTTGGGGAGAGTCTCTTCCACTGTGGAAGGTGGCTCTGCACCTCTCCAAAGAGTGGGGCGAACCTTTGGGAGACTTTCAGGATGTGAAGGAGGTTTCTCAGTTGGTTTCTCAGGAGCTTTCC
>Ga0190315_1000502_pt1 | contig 19618 bp, 20 predicted proteins | sample 48701101_MG_FD_161673 | JGI IMG/M metagenome (GOLD analysis project Ga0190315, IMG submission 161673) | Hydrothermal vent sediment bacterial communities from Southern Trench, Guaymas Basin, Mexico - 4870-11-0-1_MG | ecosystem: Environmental > Aquatic > Marine > Hydrothermal vents > Sediment ...
TAAGTGCTTGATATCTTTGGTACGCCAGGAGGGATTCGAACCCCCGACCTACGGATTCGTAGTCCGGCGCTCTATCCAGCTGAGCTACTGGCGCATGTATGGGCTCTTTATAATGGATAAGATGTCCTGTTGCAAGTCTCTGAATCGCCCGCAATTGCCTGTTGAAAGCATCATATGAATTGCCCGACCGATGGGCAGATATTCTGAACAGGACATTTATAACAATCTGGTTTTCTGGCCTTACATATCTTTCTTCCGTGATCGATCAGGATATAAGTTATCTTACCCCAGTCTTTTTTGGGGACTATTGCCATAAGGTCGCGTTCGATCTTAACGGGATTGTCTTCCCTGGTCATGCCCAGGCGTTTGGCAAGGCGCTTTACATGGGTATCCACTGCTATTCCGGCATTCACTCCATAGGCATTGTATAGTACTATATTTGCTGTCTTTCTCCCCACGCCGGGGATAGAGACCATTTCTTCCATGGTCCTTGGAATCTTACCCCCGAAACGTCCCACAATAATCCTTGAAGCTGCTTTTATATTCTTGGCCTTATTCCTGAAAAAACCTGTAGGTCTGATAAGTTCCTCCAGTTCTTTTATAGGGGCTTCAGACATACTCCTGGCATCAGGAAATCGTCCGAATAGAACAGGAGTTACCTGATTCACTCTAACATCAGTGCACTGGGCCGAAAGGATGACTGATACAAGCAACTGAAAAGGGTCTGTGGACTTGAGAGCTATACGAGCATCCTGATATGTGGCCTCAAGTATCTCTATTACATTCAGTATTCTGGTTCTCTCATTCATGATTATACCGACATACCCCATCTTGTTGTTCTGGAACTAAAACCTTAATCGCCTCATCAAGACAAGACCTATTGTGATAAGTACAAGGTGCACTATCCAGGGCGCAAAAAATGCCGGAACCGTACCGGTTTTACCCAGAGTAAGGGCAAAGCTCCAGGTTACCCACGCAGCAAAACCAATAACCACTCCCAACCCCAGGCCCAGTGAAAGACGCCCGCGCTCCCTGAACAATGTAATAGATAATCCGACCAAGAGCAGGCTGCATCCCAAAAACGGGTACAAGATCTGTCCCCACAATGCAGTCTCTTGCTCTTTTGCGGAATATCCGGACTGTTTCAGCCTCTGGACACTCCTCCAGAGAGAAACTATATCCATCTGTGCCGGAGGCGTCTCAACGGCAACAAAGTCTTCAGGGGCCTCGGCAAGATCGAGATCCAAAGACCCAAAGGCCCTGACTGAGTAAGTGGATTCCCCCGTCCTCAGTTTGCGCATCCCGTTTTTAAAAACCCACTTATTACCCGAATATATAGCTTCATATGCTGCCACGAGCTGAGTAATTACATATCTATTGTCAAATGAAAACCACTGAACGTTCTTAAGTCTTCTGGCATCAGGACTAGCGAGTTCTGTGGCCCAGATACTGTTTTCACCCAGAAAAAAAAGCCTGTTTCCCTTTAATATCCCCCTGGGCGGTCTCTTTTTGACATCCACCTGGAATATTGCCATGGCCCTCTCTGTTGCTTTAGGGATATATGATGCTTTTAGGGTGATCAAGATCGCCGACAAAAAGAGAGCCGCCAGCAACAATGGCAATATAACTTCCCGGGGCTTAACTCCAAGAGAGCGCATAGCAAGTATCTCCATATGTCTTGAAAGAAGCATGATACTTAGAAGCCCTGCAAATAAAACGGCCAGGGGTGTCAGCTCGTAGAGTATTTTGGGTATTGACAGAAGAAAATAGGCCAGCGCTGATGACATAGGCGCGTTTGCCTCAATAAAATCATCCAGCCTCTCGAATACCTCGATCAGAAGATAGATTCCTACCAGTCCCGGAAGGACCAGTGCGAACATTAAAAAGAAGTTGCGAAGCAGATACCGGCTAAGCACGCTCATACTAGCCCCTTAATGGACCCCGTTTGTACAGCAGAATTATCAATCCGGCAGTTATACCGGCAAAGATGAGATTGGGCACCCATAGAGCAATAACAGGTGAAATGCTGCCTGTATCGGCCAGATTGCCTGCAAAGGCCATGGAAAGATAATATGCCAGAAATGCCGCAAGGCCAAGGGCAACTCCTTCTGAGAGTCCGGTTCTGCCAAATAATATACCCAGGGGAGCGGCCATTATACCCAGGATCAGGACACCCGCAGGTAATGCCAGCCTCTGGTGAAACTCGGTGAGATAGTGTATTCTGTGTCTGTCGGATTTGTCAGGATCTGAGGCATTTTTCAGCAGGTCTCTCAGCCCCAACTCACCTCTCCCTGGTTTACTGTCCTTTCCGGACAGGCTGAGATGAAGCACATAGGAATTGAATTCAATAGTATCGGTCTTTTCGTAATCATTACTTATGTGATTTAATATGCCGTTTTTCAATCGCAAAACCACTTCCAACCCGCCTGGCCGGGCAAACAGTTCTCCATCTCTGGCCAGGATCTGATAGATAACCTGTTTTTTTCGAGCGTCCTGAATGTAAACCCCTTTAAAGCAGTGACCTTGATCAAGGCTCTTGTCCACATAAAGTGTGAGGCCAGATATGGGAGTAAAAAAGACTTTTTCAGGAATTCCCCGCGCCAGACTATGTTCAGTCAATTCCCTGATAAAATTCTTGGACGCCGATTTTGCCCTTGGAATTAAACTGGATGACATAAAAAAACTGACCAGACATGCTGTTATTGAGACCATAATTACGGGTATCATGAGCTTCTTTAGGCCTGTGCCGCATGCAAAAAGTGCAAGCATCTCACTATCCCTGGAAAGACGTAAAAATCCCATGAGCACACCTAACATCGTGGCCATTGGCAGCACAAATGCCCAAAATGTCGGCAGCAGCAAGATGGCAATTTTGCCCAGCTCAACGTATCCTATCCCCGTCCTGAGCAGGGGCTCCAAAAGGGACAACAGGCTACCAAGCAACAAAAGGACACTAAGTGCACAAAAAGAAAACAGAAAAGGCAGGGCCATTTCTCTCAGGAGCATTCTAGACAATAAAGACATAGGACTCCACATGCTCTGATGTCATGATGTAAATATTCGGTGAACCCATTATATCCTGCCTTGAAGCGGTTACCTTTTTCCGGGTTTCAAAGCTCACTCATCGCAGACCGGAGAGGCAGTGCAATCCGGCCCGCGATCGAAACCCTGCAAAAGGTAAACCGCTCCTGCGGCAGGGCGCGGATGGCAACTTCCACAGTGGACCGCGGTTTCACCGAATATTTACGCCATGATCATGGCCCATTTAATGAATTTATATGACTATTGAGTTAGCTCCGCATCATATGCTGATTATAACGGATTATTGGGTAATCATCCCTTGGAGCGACTTGCGGAAGTCCCGCAGTTTTCCTGGCTTTTGCAGTATGGGAAACCCTGGCTCCGGAGCGCAGCGGAGGAGAACAGGGAGGGTCCCATGCTGCAAAAGTCTCAGAAAACAAGGGACGAGAGCATTGGAGGGACAAGGGATGATTACCCAATAATCAAAGACTATATATCGAAACGGAGCTAACTCAATAGTCATATGAATTTAATGATATATATTATATTAGTCGTGTCCGAAGCAATTACATGTGTATTACCCGCAGAAATCTCCTCTTGCCCACCTTCACGACCGCTTGGGGCCACTGGATCCCAATTTCATCAGACTGTACATTCTCGCCATCAATGCTTACCGCACCCTGTTTGATGAGCCGTCTGGCCTCAGAAGTACTCTCCACGAGACCGGCCTCCTTGAGAACTCTGGGAAGGTAGATTGTCTTTTCGTCCGGGGATAGCCGGAACTCCGGAATATCATCAGGGATCTCTCCCCTGCTGAACTGGGCCTCAAAATCTGCTTTTGCAACCTCCGCGGCCATGGTGCCATGAAATCTTTTCACAAGCTCCTGCGCAAGCCGCATCTTCACATCCTTGGGATGAAGACGACCACCGGCAATCCCGTCCTTAAGCCCTTTTATCTCCTCCAGCTCAAGACTGCTCAGCAATTCAAAGTACCTGAACATCAGATCATCCGAAATGGACATGAGCTTTCCGAACATATCCTGAGGCGGTTCGGTAATTCCAATGTAATTGTCGAGAGACTTGCTCATCTTCTGGATCCCGTCCAACCCTTCAAGAAGAGGCATGGTTAATACAACCTGGGGTTCCTGCCCGTATTCTTTTTGTATGTGTCGCCCCACCAACAGGTTAAAAGTCTGGTCAGTACCTCCAAGCTCAATATCTGCCTTAATGGCCACTGAGTCATAGCCTTGAATCAGGGGATAGATAAATTCATGTATACCTATGGGCTTCCGGGCCTGAAAGCGCTTCTTGAAATCATCTCTCTCAAGCATCCTGGCCACAGTATGCTTTGCACACAGGCGTATCATATCTATGGACTTCATCTCCTGCATCCATACACTGTTAAGGACAACCTCGGTCTTTTCCGGGTCCAGTATCCTGAAGATCTGTTCTCTATATGTCCTGGCATTCTCCTGCACCTGCTGGGGAGTGAGGGGAGGCCTTGTCTCGGACTTTCCGGACGGATCTCCTATCAAACCGGTAAAATCCCCTATGAGGAACATGACACGGTGACCAAGATCCTGAAAGTGCCTCATCTTCTGTATGAGTACTGTATGTCCTAGGTGCAGATCAGGGGCAGTCGGATCAAAACCGGCCTTGATCCTCAAGGGTATGCCGGTCTCAATGGCCCTCTTCAGTTTATTCTCCAGCTCATTCTCGTCGATGATCTCCACGGCCCCCCTATGAATGAGCTTCATGGCCCTTTTCAGATCCTGCTCCATATCATGTCACCTGCTCAACAGTCTTCATTTATCTCGCATATTCAACGGCCCTTGTCTCCCGTACCACAGTCACCTTGATTTGACCGGGATAACTCAATTCACTCTCTATCTTTTTAGCCACATCCCGGCATAGAAGCGGAATCTCCGCGTCAGATACCTTGTCACTGAGAACAACTATGCGTATTTCACGGCCTGCCTGGATGGCATAGGACTTCTGGACGCCTTCAAACGACTTGGCAATATTCTCCAAATCTTCCAGGCGTCTTACATAACTCTCAAGCATTTCCCGCCTGGCCCCGGGCCTTGCTCCTGAAAGGGCATCCGCCGCCTGCACAAGGACCGCCATTACCGTATCCGGCTTCACATCTTCGTGATGGGCCGCAATGGCATGTACAATATCCTGGGACTCACCATACTTCCTGGCCAGATCAGCACCTATAATGGCATGCGGACCTTCCACCTCATGGTCCACGGCCTTTCCAACATCATGAAGCAATCCGGCCCGTTTCGCCACCTTTACGTTGACACCCAACTCAGATGCCATTACACCACAGAGAAAAGCTACCTCGATAGAATGCTGCAATACATTCTGGGCATAGCTGGTACGGAAATGAAGCTTGCCCAGGAGCTTTATGAGTTCAGGATGAATCCCATAGGCCCCGACATCAAAAGCGGCCTGCTCTCCTTTCTCACGGATGGTGTTATCTATTTCTTTTTCTACCTTTCTTACTACCTCTTCAATACGGGCTGGATGAATTCTGCCATCGGCAACCAATCTCTCAAGGGCAATCCTGGCCACTTCTCTGCGCACTGAATTGAAACCTGACAACAGAACGGCTTCAGGGGTATCATCAATGATGAGATCTATACCAGTAGCTGCCTCTATAGCCCGGATATTTCTGCCCTCCCGGCCAATTATGCGGCCCTTCATTTCTTCATTGGGCAAGTGTACCACTGAAACAGTACGTTCAGTCACGTATTCACCTGCATACCTGGCTATAGCCAGTGAGATTATCTCCTTTGACCTTTTCTCGGCAGTCTCCATGGTCTCTATCTCTATATTTTTAACCAGTTTGGCTGCATCCTGCCTGACATCGGCCTCTAATGTCTCGAGCAGACATTCCTTGGCCTCCTGAACCGACATGCCTGCTATCTTTTCAAGCTGTCCCTTCTGTTTGTTTACCAGGTCCTCTATCTCTTTTTCCTTTTCCTGGAGCGTATGCTCTAGCTGCTTCAATCCTTCTTCCTTCTCAAGTACCTCAATTTCCTTGTGGTCAACCAGCTCATACTTACGATCTACCTGCTGCTCCTTCTGCTGAAGACGCCTCTCCTGACTGCGCAGTTCGGCCTTCCACTCCTTTATCTCTTTCTCGGTCTCTCTTTTTAGCTGAAAGATATCCTCCTGACCCTGTATCCTGGCTTCCTTACGCAGTCTCTCTGCCTCTGCCCGGGCCTCTCTCTTTAAGCGCTCAACTTCCTCCCTTACCGAAGCAATCTTGTCAACAGTCCTGCGCCCAGCAAACCATATGCCAGCAGCCAGGCCAACACCCAGACCCACGATGGCCGCAAATAAAACGTAAGAAATTTCCATGATGGGTGGCACCTCCCTTCCATATAGGATGGCCACACCCCATCCAGACTCCCTGACGGAGCGTCTTGATGACGGTTGCTTACGGATTTTGGCTGGCGGTTGAAATCCGGGCCGGAATCGACCCAAAAAAATGTGCTGAAACTATGAAATGCCCGCTAGATAGAAAATATTCTCCCTCTGGATCGGCCCAAAAACAAAAGAAGACCTGAGATCCGTGTCAAAACATCGCATTTCACTGAGCCCCGAATCAAGACTATCGATTTCACTTCTTTCGAATTTTTACCTTAGGAGGATTTCTTCACAACCCCCCACTGAAAAAGTCCAGCTATTATAGCAAAACCGGCCGGATTTCAAAAGACATGTATGGCATCCTTAACCATGCAGTCATATACGGCCGTTGCTCAATTTGCCATAGACACATTACGTGGATGTACAACCTGTTACCATATCCGTTATATATATGAACCCGAACGGGGTTATAGCCTAATCCCCCACTTATGCCGTGTCGACAAAATCTATTGAACCTGGCAAACCAGGTGGGCGTCTCATCCGCTATTCGGGAAAGAGATTTCTCTCCTTCCATCCCTATGCGGAGAGGAGACACCCTTGTAAAGAGAGTTGGCTCAACAAACTCTGCCAATCACCAACACAGCAGGGGAAACAATAAATTCGAAACTTGAAATTGGAAATTGGTAACACATCTATATCATTTTTTGTGTTTTTCCAATTTCCAATTTCAAGTTTCGATATAATACCACGATCTGCAAACTTAATCCATTACGGAATCAATTTTGGCAACCAATCGACTGGCCTTGCCAACAACCGTCTCCTTTAATTCACTGAGTTGATGTCTGGCCAATATATAATCTTTGCCCGCGTTAAGCATAGCCAAAACCACCATCTTATGAGGAGCCATGCCCTTGTTTGCAGTCTCTTGCTCTCTCACCTTTGCCTGAACATATTCCACGACTTCCCTTACATCAACCTCCGGATCATCGGCCTTCAGTTCATAAACCTGACCAAAAAAATTTAATTTTATTATCTGTGCCGTTTCCAATTTGTCTAAACACCCAAAGGCATAGCGGTTTGATGCGCTTCAGCAGTAGCTTCCAACTCCTCAGAAAACGTATCGATCTGTTCGATTTTACCTAAAATTCCTGAAATCCGAAGGCGAACATTCTCCCTCTCTTCTTCAAACCGGGCCAATTTATCCGCTAATTCCTTTAGCTGTGTATTCTGTTCCTGTGTCTGCCTGAGAAGATTATCACGCTCAGATACTAATTGTTCGCAATATCTTAAAAGTTTATCTACTTTTTCTTCTAATAGATGAAGCTCCTGGTTACCCATATCCCATCTCCTGAATTTAAAGACATTAAAACCACTGGTCGTGCATACGTCAACCCTGGAATTCTCTTTGAGCTGGCCGGTTAATTAATCAACCGGCTAAAAGGAGGTATTATGCTGCCGGGAGGCACTTGCACCCCTTCAAGATAACTAAAGGCACCCAGTTTTGCCCCTTCACCTACTGTTGTCCTGCCCTTAAGGACTACATGGGGACCTATCGTAACATCTCTGGACAGCATGACATCCGGCTCTATGTAGATGGATTTATAAAGCTCAAAGCTCACCCCGAATTCCATCCAGTTTTTTCTTATCCTATCCAACAAAATTGTCTCGGCCCTGGCAAGCTCCGTCCTCGAATTGATCCCCCGGGCCTCATCCTCAGCAGCAGCACTGACAGCACCTGCCGAGACACCCTCAGATACTGCTATACTTACTATATCGGTCAGATAATACTCTCCCTGAACATTATCGCAGCCAACGGCATCAAGGGCATGAAACAAAAAACCCGAATCAACCGCATAAGTCCCCGTATTTATCTCGGTCAGCCGCCTTTGGGCCTCTGTGGCATCTTTCTCCTCGACTATTCCTTGAATCTGAGCATCTTCGGGCACAGACCTGAGCACCCGTCCGTATCCGGTTGGATCTTTCAGGTGCGCGGTCAACAAAGATAGAATCCTCCCGGAAGCTGCATGATCTTCCATGAATGAGGCAAGGGTATTCTCTTTCAATAAGGGTGTATCCCCGCAAATGATCAAAACATTGCCATGGAACTCTCCCAAGGCAGCCTTTGCACAAGATGCCGCATGGCCTGTGCCAAGCTGCTGCTCCTGCACCACCAACTTAATATCGGTCTTTTTCAAATAATCTCTGACAAGATCGCCGCCATGGCCAGCTACTACGACCCTGGGACCGATATCCAGATTCCTCAGCAGGTCCAGAACATGTCCTATAATCGGCTTCCCAAGGAGGTGATGCATCACCTTCGGGACCTCCGATTTCATCCTGGTCCCCTTGCCGGCCGCAAGTATAATGGACGCCCAGGGCCGACGTCCATTAATAAAGGTATTTGCCATCTTTAGAGAAATCCTCCGGAAATAAAAAGGGCAGGCTTTCGCCTGCCCTTTTATGTCTGATTTCCAATAGATTGAGGCTAAGCCTGGTGACCCCCTACATGGAGCCTCGCAAGGGCCCTGGCAAGGGCTGCCTGGGCACGTGCAAGGTCAATTTCTCCCTTCCGTGCCTCGGCCTCCTGCAATCTGCGCTCAGCCCTCTCCTTGGCCCTGAGGGCCCTCTCCACATCGATTTCTGTGCTTATCTCGGCACTTTCGGCCAGCACTGTCATGCGATTCTTCGACACATCGCAGAACCCGCCGCTCAATGCCAATCGGACCATATTTCCGCCATTGGTATAATGCAACTCGCCTATCCTGATCGTGGTCAACAGGGGAGCGTGGTTTGCCATTACACCAAAGACACCTTCCCCACCGGGCGCTGTAACCAGCTCCACTTCCTCACTCACCACAAGCTTAGAAGGTGTTACTACCTCAAGAAGTATCTTGTTTGCCATTTACTTTTCCCCAGACCCGCTTCTGCGACTTCACAGTCGGGTTATTGCTGGTACGATGATTACCACTTTCTTCAGTCTCATCCGCCGACAAGGGGTCCATTTATGCCATCTTGCCTGCCTTCTCCACGGCCTCCTCTATGCCGCCCACCATATAGAACGCCGCCTCGGGCAGTTCATCATGCTTGCCCTCCAGGACCTCCTTGAACCCACGGACCGTATCTTCGACCTTAATGTACTTGCCAGGCATACCGGTAAAGGTCTCAGCCACGTGGAACGGCTGGGAGAGGAACCTCTGGCATCTCCGTGCCCTCTGCACTGTGAGCTTGTCTTCATCTGAGAGTTCGTCCATACCCAGGATTGCGATGATGTCCTGAAGGTCCTTGTACTTCTGCAGGGTCTGCTGGAGCGTTCTGGCCACGTAATGATGCTCCTCGCCAACGACATTGGGGTCGAGAATACGGGACGTGGAGTCCAGCGGGTCCACGGCAGGATATATACCAAGCTCTGTAATCTGCCGCGAGAGGACCACTGTACCGTCAAGGTGGGCAAAGGTTGTGGCAGGAGCAGGGTCAGTCAGGTCGTCAGCCGGCACATACACACACTCAACCGCGGTAATGGAACCCTTGTTCGTAGAGGTAATCCGCTCCTGCAGCGCACCAAGGTCTGTAGCCAGTGTCGGCTGGTAACCCACTGCGGAGGGAATACGTCCAAGCAGGGCCGAGACCTCTGAACCTGCCTGGGTAAACCGGAATATATTATCTATGAAGAAGAGCACATCCTGGCCTTCCTCGTCACGGAAGTACTCTGCTGCCGTAAGTCCGGTAAGACCGATACGCGCCCTTGCTCCGGGAGGTTCTGTCATCTGTCCATAGATAAGCGCAGCCTTTGGCAAGACCCCTGAATCCTTCATCTCGTGGTACAGGTCGTTTCCTTCACGGGTACGCTCACCGGCGCCACAGAAGACCGAGATACCGCCGTGCTGCATGGCGATATTGTGGATCATCTCCATCATAATGACGGTCTTTCCAACGCCCGCACCGCCGAAGAGCCCCATCTTGCCGCCACGGGGGAAGGGGACCAGCAGGTCCATTACCTTCACACCGGTCTCAAGGACATTGACACTCGTGTCCTGTTCCACAAAGTCCGGGCATTTACGGTGAATAGGTGATGTCACACTGTCGTCAATCGGCCCCAACCCATCAACCGGCCAGCCCACGACATTCATAATCCGGCCCAGGGTCGGCTTGCCGACAGGAATCTTTATGGCATCGCCTGTATCCCTCACCGGCATGCCGCGGACAAGACCGTCCGTAGTGTCCATGGCAATGGTGCGCGCCACGTTGTCGCCAAGGTGCTGGGCGACTTCAAGGACCAGGTTCTCTTCCTTATCACTAATGGCCGGGTTGGTGACCATAAGACCGTTCAGGATAGATGGTACCTTACCGGGCTCAAATTCCACATCGACAACAGCACCGATGACCTGAGATATCTTCCCCATATTTGCTGCAGTTTCAGTTGCCATTTATCTTCCTACCTCCCCAGACGCCTGATCCAGGCGTCAAAATATTTTTCTCTAACAGCCAACAGAGCCTGCCCCTTACTTGAGTGCCTCGGCCCCGCCAACAATATCCATGAGTTCCGCAGTTATTGCGCTCTGCCTGGCCTTGTTCATAACCAGTGTGAGATCTGTAATCATATCTCCGCATGCACGGGTGGCATTGTCCATTGCCGTCATGCGGGCCGCCTGCTCGCTTGCCCCGGTCTCGAGCATGGCGTGCATAATCTGTACGTTCACATACATGGGCATCAACTGATTGAGGATCTCTTCAGGATCGGGCTCATATATATATGTCGCCTTCGGTCCTTCAGTCGCCCCCTCCTCAGCCTCCTCAAGACCTTCCGTGCTGATCGGCAGGAGGCGATTCATAGTGGGGCGCTGCAGCACAACGTTTATGAAACGGCCGTAAAGCAACTGGACTTCATCCACCTCTTCCTCAAGAAACAGATTGATGACCTCCTGGCCCACCTGCCTCGCATTGAACATCTGTATCTTGTCCATGATGCCCACGCTGCTGTGCAATATCTCAAACGGACTTTTCTTAAAAAAGGCGTTGCCTTTCTTTCCGACACAGGCAAGACAACCTTCACGGCCTTCTTCCTGCTGTGACTTGAGAAACTTCTCAGCGGCCTTGATGAGGTTGGAATTAAAGGCCCCGCACAAACCCCTGTCAGAGGTCACCAGTATCAGCATGACCTTTTTCACGGGCCTGGCCGCCATGAGCGGAAAGGCGTCCGGGTTGATACCCGCACCTGCCAACTCTCCCATCACAGCAGAGAACTTCTCAGCATAGGGACGAAAGTCTTCCATGCGCTGCTGGGCCCCGCGCAGCTTTGCGGCAGCCACCATGTTCATGGCCTTGGTAATCTGCTCGGTCTTTTTTATACCTGCTATCTTAAACTTTAGATCTTTCAGTGACGGCATTTAAGGCAGCCCCCCTTTTTTATGCTCCTAAAGATTACGGTTCGCCTTGAACTCCTTGACAAAACCCCCGATTGCCGCGCCCATCTTCTTGTCAAGGGCATCGTCTATGGCCAGCTTTTCCTTGAGTTCACTGAAGATATCAGGGTGCTTATTCTCAACAAATTCATAGAGCTCTTTCTCAAAATCATGGAGCACGTTAACCGGCAACTCGTCCAGGTGCCCTCTTGTACCGGCATAGAGGATGGTTACCTGTTTCTCCATTGGAAGAGGTGCATACTGCGGCTGCTTCAGGATCTCAACCAGGCGCTCGCCACGGTTCAACTGGTCCTGTGTGGCCTTGTCCAGATCACTACCGAACTGGGCAAAGGCCGCAAGCTCACGGTACTGGGCCAGATCAAGCCTCAGGGTACCCGCCACCTGTTTCATGGCCTTTACCTGTGCCGCGCCGCCGACCCTGGATACCGACAGGCCGACGTTGATGGCCGGACGGACACCGGCAAAAAAGAGCCCCGGCTCCAGGTATACCTGGCCGTCCGTAATGGAAATAACATTTGTAGGAATATAGGCGGACACATCACCCTGCTGGGTCTCAATTACGGGCAGGGCCGTAAGACTGCCTGAACCCAATTCATCGTTCAATTTGGCAGCCCTCTCCAGAAGCCTTGAATGGTTGTAAAAGATATCACCGGGATAGGCCTCACGCCCCGGAGGACGTCTCAGCAGCAACGAAAGCTCGCGGTAGGAAACCGCCTGCTTTGACAGATCGTCATAGAGAATGAGTGCATGCTGCCCCTTGTCGCGGAAGTACTCGCCCATTGCGCATCCGGCATAGGCGGCCAGGTACTGCAGGGACGCGGGCTCACTGCCGCTGGCTGCGACTATGGTGGTGTAATCCATGGCCCCGTGACGGCGCAGGGCCTCGGCAACCAGGGCCACTGTGGCCTGTTTCTGACCGGAGGCCACATAAATGCAGTACACATCCGTTTCTTTCTGGGCGATGATAGCATCCACGCAAATCGCCGTCTTTCCTATCTGGCGGTCACCGATGATCAGCTCGCGCTGCCCCCTGCCAACAGGCGTCATGGAGTCGACCGCCTTGAGACCTGTGTAGCACGGCTCGTGGACTCCCTTCCTGTCGATCACGCCGGGGGCCTTCATCTCAATACGTCTGGTCTCCTTCGCGTCGATCGGGCCCTTTCCGTCTATGGGATTGCCAAGGGCATCCACGACACGGCCCAGCAAGGCCTCCCCCACGGGCACCTCGGCGATCCTGGCCGTCCTCTTGACCAGGTCGCCCTCCTTGATCCCCTTGACGTCACCCATAACGGCAACACCGACATTGTCCTCCTCAAGGTTCAGGGCAATACCCATGATACCCCCAGGGAACTCCAGGAGCTCCATGGACATGCAATTCCGTACGCCATAGACACGGGCGACGTTGTCGCCGACCGACAGGACCGTACCTGTCTCGGCGAGATCAATTGCCTTCTCGTAATCCTGAATCTGCTTCTTTATGATGTCACTGATTTCCTGAGCTTTTATCTGTGCCATTATCCCAACTCACCCCTTCCTATGGATTCTCTGATACTCTGTAGCTGGCTCCTGATACTGCCATCCAGAACCATATCGCCTACACGGGCGACTATACCGCCAATTATAGCGGGATCTTCCTCTATCTGTAAAGTCACCTGCTTGCCGGCAACCTGTGCCAGGACCTCTGAAAACTTGTCCTGCAGGTCTTTGGGCAAAGGAACCGCGGAGCGGACCACTGCGCGTACGACACCGGTCTCCTCGTCCATAAGCTCCTGGAAACAGGCCGCCATCAACTTCAAGTGCTGTATCCTGCCACGCTCCACCAGGAGTTGCAGGAAATTCGCAAGGGCGGCTTCAACACTCAGGGCCTTGATAATCTCCTTTATGACTGTCTTTTTAATGTCAGCCGGAAACACCGGGCTCACAAGTGCGGCCTCAACGTCAGGACTTTCCTCCAGAAAGGCGTCTATGTCCTTCAAGGCCTGACTATAGGCCTCTAACTTCCCTTCCTCTTTGGCAACGGCAAAGAGGGCCTTGGCATACCTTTTAGCTATAACTGTACTGGTCAATTTTTCTGCACCACCCTTTCAAGATATTCACTGATGAGGCGATGATGATCCTGCTCATTCAGGTTCTTGCGAATTAGATCTTCTGCCATCTTGACGGCCATATCAGCCACTTCTGTCTGCAACTCGGTCTTTGCCTTGGCAAGCTCCTGTTGCACGTAAAATTCTGCCTGGGCCTTGATGTGCTCTGCAGTCTCGTGGGCCTGTGCTATAATCTTCTCTTTCACTGCCTGCCCCTGCTCAGTGAAACTCTTCAGTATGCGCTCTGCCTGTTCATCCATAGTGGAAAGCCTGCCCTCATACTCTGCATACTTGCGCTCTGCGTCAGCTCGCTTGGCCTCCAGCTCTTCAAATGCGGCCCTTATCGATTCGGTTCTTCCTTTAAGGGCTTCCGTAACGGGCTTTTTCCCGAATTTCACCAGTATGCAGACAAGAAGAGCAAAATTAAGACAGAACCAGACAAAAGTCATTATCTGGCTGTGGGTCAGCCCGTGATGGCCCTCATGGGCGGCGCCATGGCCTTCTTCATGGCCGGCGGCAGCCTCTTCACCAGGGGATGCCGTTTCATGACCTCCCGCGACGGCAGTATCATGGACTGATTCAAGGCCCGCAGTATCGTGCCCCGACTCTTCGTCGGCAGCCGCTGCCACTCCACCCGCGGCCACCAGAAGAACCACAAAAGAAAAGACTACGACCAGGGACCGGATACCAGCCCAACCCTTCCTCGTATAATCCATTTATATAGCCCTCCCCAGAAGCTTCTGCGAAATATCCACGGCAAAGGCCTCGATTTTTGCCGTAAGATCCTTCCTCGCAGCATCGATCTCTGATGTGAGTTCAGCCATCAACTCCTGCTTCCTGGCAGCAGACTCCTTATTACTTGCCTCGAGAATCTGATGCTCCTCCTCCCTGGCCTCCTGCTTCAACTGCTCCATTTCATTCTGCCCGGATGCACGGGCCTCGGCCAACTTCATTTCAAAATCCTTAAGGAGTTGCTCGGCATTGCGCTCATATTTTTCCACATCGCCCTGGATGGAAGACATCCGGGACGCACGCTCTTCAAGCAACCTGCGAATAGGCTTGTAGAGAATAGTATTCAGTATAACCAACAGAATCAAATAACCAACAATCTCTGCAATTATTGAATAATCAATAGTAATCATTTTTCCCGTTTCCTTCCCCCCGAAGGCCCAACATCTAATAAAAATAAGAACTTAGGATAAATGAACCCCCATTCAGAATTTACTTCAAAATGCTTTTACATTATTTAAATAATCCTGTCAACGCCTTTTCAAATCTAAGTACCTCTTTTCTCTCCCCAGAGGATTTTATGCAACTGGATCTGGAGCCTCACAGAAAGCCTGTCTGCTATAATCCATTCAGCCAGACGAAAAGGGGCCGGTCCTCCCCATACAGGAGAAAACAAGACCTCTGTATAACATGGAAGATGCAATCTGATAACCTCTTCCCTTGCCCACTCATAATCCTTCCGGTCTGTTATCACAAATTTGAGTTGATCCCCCTGATTCAGCCAACGAAGGTTCTCTTCAAGAAAAAATCCCTCCATGCCGCTCCCAGGGGTCTTTCGATCAACTATCTTGGTTACTGCCCTGGGGACATTCCCAAGGGCCAGGCTCCCGTTGGTCTCCAGAAGTACCTTGGCGCCCGCACTCACCAAGCCATCGAGCAGTACGGGCGTCTCAGGCTGCAAGAGCGGTTCTCCTCCGGTAACCTGTACGAGGGCAATCCGGTTCTGCCTCCATTCCTCGATAAGGCCGGGGATATCCCTCTTTTCTCCATCCTTATAGGCATATCTTGTGTCACAATAGGTGCACCTGAGATTACAGCCTGAAAGACGAATAAAAAAACAGGGCCATCCTGCCCATAAACCTTCTCCCTGAAGGCTCACAAAGGTCTCGGAAACAGATAATCTCAGCTCTCCCAATACGTCACTCCGGTTTCGGGTGTTTCGCAGACAGTAACTCTTGCCAGCTCAATCCTGCTGAAAGACTTGAGATCTTCCTTTACACGGTGGTAGATGTACTCCGCCAACCTCTCCGATGAGGGATTTTTGTCCCTGAACCGGGGATGGTCGTTTAAATTGGTATGGTCCAGTTCAGACAGTACTCCGGCCACGGCCTTCTTAAGGTCCCGAAAATCAATACCCACGTCTATTTTGTTCAGCTTTTCAGCCCTGACCACGACCTCTACATTCCAGTTGTGGCCGTGAAGGTGTTCACAGTTCCCGGGATAGTTCCGGAGGTAGTGGGCGGCTGAAAAATGTGTCCTGATAGACACCTCAAACATCTCTTTTACCTATTGAGCATTCTCTCCGGCCGAACAGTGCGGTCCCGATACGCACCACAGTGGCACCCTCTTCTATAGCTATTTCAAAATCCTGAGACATTCCCATAGACAGTTCCCTGAGCCCCGTACTATATCCCAAACCGGCATTCGTCTTATCCCTCAAGTCGCGGAGGACCCTGAACCACGGCCTTGACGACTCCGGTGCCGGATCCCATGGAGGCATGGTCATCAGACCGCAAATATCAATACCGGACAGCTCTGAGGCCTCTGCGAGAAAAACCGGAAGCTCTTCCGGGGAAAGGCCTGATTTCCTGGGATCTCCTGCCACGTTTACCTGAATATACACAGACAATCTCTTTCCGGCCGCCTTTGCATGGTGATCAAGGGCGCGGGCCAGTTTCAGACTATCCACGGTCTCAATGCAATCAAACAACTGCACTGCAAGCCTTACCTTATTTCTCTGCAAGTGCCCTATGAAGTGCCATTCGGTCTCATAAAAAAGATTTCCCAGGGACTCGCGCTTTTTTGCCGCCTCCTGCACATAGTTCTCCCCGAAGAGCCTTTGGCCTGAGGATATAGCCTCTCGTATTCTCTCGACAGGCACTGTCTTGGTGACAGCGAGCAGATGCACATCTTCCGGACGCCTGCCGCTCCTCTGAGCGGCCTTGGCCATCCGTGACTTCAGAGCTTCCAGGTTTTGCAGGATCATAATTTCCGTTATTTTTTAACTTTTGGAGATTCTCCAGGACTTGGGGACTGTCTCTTCAGACTCACTGGGCCGGACCATGAAATCCAGACCCAGCCCGGCCAAAAGACTCTGTCTTCCGGGTAATCAGGATGCAACAAGGGCTTAGGGTACAGGTAGTCTGAAAAGGTCCCTGGCATTGGCACTTGTACATCGCGCGACCTCCTGCAGGGACACCTCCTTGATCCTGGCAATCTCCTCTGCGACATGAACGACCCGGGCCGGTTCATTTGGTTTGCCGCGGTATGGGACCGGGCTCAGAAACGGAGAGTCTGTCTCTATGAGCAGGCGCTCCAGCGGCACATAGTTCACAACCTCCTTGACGAGTTTTGCCTTGGGGAAAGTGACGATACCGGTTACGGATATGAAGAAACCTAAATCCAGGACCTGCCTTGCCAGTTTCACATCGCCGGAAAAACAATGCATCACGCCCCTTAATACTCCTGCAGCCTCTTCTCTCAATATTTCAACAGTCTCTACATGTGCACCTCTGTCATGGACAATAATGGGCAAGGCAATTCCTGCAGCCAGTCGGACCTGTTGACGAAAGACCCTGAGCTGAATGTCCCTGGGCGAATATTCCTTGACAAAATCAAGCCCTATTTCACCCCAGGCAACCACATTCGGAATACCTGCAAGCCTCAGAAGCTCACTGTATACCTCATCTGAAGCCCCTTTTGCATCGTGTGGATGAATGCCTACTGCAGCATAAACCTGAGGAAATTGCCTTGCCAGCTCAAGATTTTTTTTCGAACTCGCCAGATCTGTCCCTACAGTGATGACCTGACGGACCCCGACCTTCTCCGCCCTTCTGATCGCCCCGGATTGGTCCCCTGCCAGGGGCGGAATATCGAGGTGAACGTGTGTATCTATGAGGTCCGGGCCGGAAAAAACATTCATGGTAGTCCCTGACTCAGGCACTCATACCAGGAAGGCTAATGCTTACGTCTGTACCTCCAAGCCTGTTTCCTGCCAGACACATGAACCCGCCGTGCAGCTCAATTGCCCGTTTTGCCAGGCTGAGACCCAGGCCCAGCCCCTGAGTCTTGGTGGTAAAGAAGGGCTCGTATGCCCTGTTCAGGTGTCCCTTTGCCATTCCGAGTCCTGTATCGGTTATCTGGATATCAACACTTCTTTTTTCAGGTCTGGACACTGAAACTGTCAGCATTCCGCCCTCCGGCATCGCCTCCACGGCGTTCTTCAGTATATTTAAAAAGGCCTGCTGGATATGTATGCGGTCGAGATAAAGCACCGGCTCAAGATCAGGAAAATCAACATTCAATTTTATGTCGTGCCTGTCCAATTCTGAGTGTAAAAGGGCAAGAGAGGCCCTCATCAGATCGCAAAGCCTTACCGGCTCCGGATTCAGCTCGGGCACCTTTGCAAAATCGAAAAGCACTGTCAGGATCTTTTCCACACGCCCGCTCTCTCTGACCATGGTCTTGGCATAATCAGTTAATTCAGAATCCTTGAGTTTTCTCTCGAGGATCTTGGCCATGCCCCCTATTATTGCAAGGGGATTTCGTATCTCATGAAGTAATTGGTCGGACATCTTACCCAGGGCGGCATACCTTTCCGCCTCAACCAACTGGTCCTTGTTCCGCTCCACCTCGTCATTCAGGATCCTCAGCGCCCGGACCCTCTCCTCCAGCATCTCACACATGCGTGTTTTGCCTACTGCTATGGAAGCAAGACCTGCAAAGAGCTGGAGAGCGTCAACATCTACCTGGTCTATGGGCCGTCCGGTAACAAAATTGTCAGCGAGTATCACTCCGTAGGCCTCTTCTTGATCAAAAAGCGGAGCAACGGCAAACTCAGCAGTGCCAAGCATCTCCACAAGATCCTCAGGAGCAACGGAACCGTTCCTGCTTTTGCCTCCAACCCAGAATGCGCTTTTCTCGGTCACGGCCCTTACCATAACGTGATCTTTTGCTGAAAGCAGGACCTTTATCCGTCTTACAAGTTGATTAAGTGGATGGGACATGTCATAAAACGTGCCTTTAACATCATCCAGAATCTCAAAAAGGGAAAGGCGCTTTTCAGATATCTCCTCCCATATCCGTCTGGCATCTTCACAGCTTGCCGGGCCAATTGCCAGCTTGCCCTCCATATACCCTTTTTCAGTATCCAACTGAAATAGAAATGCCCTGTTAAAACCCAGGCCTTCTCCCGCAGTCACTCCAACCAGTACGGCCTGAAGGATTTCATCAAGGTCGTTTGCCATCAGAAAGGCGGAGTTAAGCTTTACTGCCAGATCCAACAGGGGGCGGAAATTGCCGCGACTCCTGGGCAAATTCATGCCGCAGGAGACATCATTCCCGCCTTTTTCGTAAGATGTTGCTGAAAACTCGCTCATTACCTGCCCTGCGTGTTCTTTATTAGAAAGCTTTTGTTCGCTGCCCCTGATATCTCTGGTCAAAAAACTATCTGATGCAAATATCATTCCTCGATACCTCTGGGATCCTGTTATGCTGCCTCAGAACAATATCCGGGCACTTGCAACCATTTTATTGTAAATATCCGGTGAACCCTTTATATCCTGCCCGGAAGCGATTACCTTTTTCCGGGTTTCAAAGCTCACTCATCGCAGACCGGAGAGGCAGTGCAATCCGGCCCGCGATCGAAACCCTGCAAAAGGCAAACCGCTCCTGCGGCAGGGCACGGACGGCAACCGTTCACGG
>Ga0190315_1000506_pt1 | contig 19545 bp, 15 predicted proteins | sample 48701101_MG_FD_161673 | JGI IMG/M metagenome (GOLD analysis project Ga0190315, IMG submission 161673) | Hydrothermal vent sediment bacterial communities from Southern Trench, Guaymas Basin, Mexico - 4870-11-0-1_MG | ecosystem: Environmental > Aquatic > Marine > Hydrothermal vents > Sediment ...
GGGTTTGTTGCTTGTGTGGGGGTGTTTTTGGGTTGTGTATGGGAATTTAGAAAGTCGTGGTAAAAGTAGAACCGGGATGGCGGTGGCTGGAAAACCTAAATACGAAAAGTGATAAACTGAAGGGAAAAGGTGTGAACGTGAACAACTTCAATGAAAAGGTCAGCTTCATCTGGTCTGTGGCAGATCTGTTGCGGGGACCCTACCGTCCCAACCAGTATAAGGACGTTATGCTGCCCCTAACGGTTCTGCGTCGTCTGGACTGTGTGCTGGAACCAACGAAAGAGAAAGTGCTTGAAAAGCAGAAGAGTCTTGCAGACAGCAAGTTTAAGAATACCGAACCGATCTTGAACAAGATCGCAGGGCAGTCTTTCCACAATACGAGTCCCTTCACCTTCGAGAAATTGAAAGGCGACCCTGACAAGATCGCAGCCAACCTGATCCAGTATATTAAGAGCTTCTCAAGCAGTGCTCGTGAGATCATTGACCACTTTGGTTTTGAGGAGCATATTGCCAGACTCGATAAGGCGGACCGTCTGTATCTGGTCGTCTCAAAGTTCTGTGAGATTGACCTGCACCCGGATAAGGTGCCAAACATCGAGATGGGATATATCTTCGAGGAACTCATCCGGCGGTTCAATGAAGCCAGCAACGAGGAAGCTGGCGACCACTTCACCCCGCGGGAGGTCATCCGGCTGATGGTTAACCTGATCTTTGCTCCTGACAGCGACATCCTTACCACCAGAGGTATCGTAAAGACGCTTTACGACCCGGCAGCAGGAACCGGTGGAATGCTGTCAGTTTCTGAAGAGTATCTGCGAGAGTTAAACCCGAACGCCCGGCTTGAGGTTTTTGCACAGGATTATAATGATCAGGCTTATGCCATCTGCTGATCGGATATGATGATCAAGGGCCAGAGCATGGATAACATCCGGTTCGGCGACAGCTTCACAGATGATCATTTCGCAGACAAGACCTTTGATTACATGCTGGCTAACCCGCCATTTGGTGTAGAGTGGAAACCCCAGCAGAACTTTATCCGGAATGAGCATGAAGAGCAAGGGTTCGGAGGTCGGTTCGGCGCAGGACTGCCGCGTATCAATGACGGTTCGTTTCTGTTCCTCCAGCATAAGATCAGCAAGATGAAGGACCCGGAAGAGGGTGGTACGCGGCTCTCAATCGTCTTCAGTGGCTCACCGCTCTTCACGGGATCTGCCGGGTCAGGTGAGAGCAACATCCGGCAGTGGATCATCGAGAACGACTGGCTTGAAGCGATTGTCGCGCTTCCGGACCAGCTCTTCTACAACACAGGCATCAGCACTTATCTCTGGATCGTGACCAACCGCAAGGAGGAACACCGCCGGGGCAAGATCCAGCTCATCGATGCCACCGGATTTTTTACGAAGATGCGCAAGAGCCTTGGCAATAAACGCAACGAAATAGGTGACGGTCGAGATGGTAAACCTGATCACATCGCTGAGATCACCCGCCTTTATGGCGATTTTACTGAGGGCGAGCACGTGAGGATATTCGAGAACACCGACTTCGGCTACCAGCGCATCACTGTAGAGCGACCCCTGCGGCTTAACTTTGCGGTAAACGATGGGCGGCTTGCGAAGGTCCGGGAAGCCAAACAGTTTGTTAATCTGGCAACCAGCAAGAAGCGCAAGGATCAGGAGAAAGCCCAAGCTGAGATCGCTGAAGGTGTAAAGATGCAGCAGTCGATTCTGGACGCGCTTGGTACACTCTCTTCGAGTGGTGTGATCAGGAATCGCGACGAGTTTACGAAGCTCTTGAGAGACGCGTTCAAGGACTCTGGTGTGAAGGTCGCTTTGCCGTTATTCAAAGTCATTTTGATGGCGCTTTCTGAGCGGGACGATACCGCGGAGATATGCACCGACAAGAAGGGGAACCCCGAACCCGACTCGGAACTGCGTGATTACGAGAACGTACCGCTTACGGAAGAGATCGCCGGGTACATGGCTCGCGAGGTACTGCCGCATGTACCCGATGCATGGGTGGACGAATCAAAGACCCGGGTTGGCTACGAGATCAACTTCAATCGCTACTTCTACAAATACACCCCGCCGCGACCGCTTGAGGAGATTGAGGCGGACCTGAAAGGCATCGAGGCGGAGATTGCCGGGATGCTTGAGGAGATGGGGGCAGTGAGTCACCCATGACCTACAAATACGGTTGTGGAACATATTTTGGCTTTCATGACCCACAACAGAGTTTGTGGGTCATACATGCACCACAAAAAGAGTGGAGAGATGTGTGCACCAGTACAAATGTGTCAGCACTGATGACACAAAATCGCCCGGATACTACCGTTGCTTTCAGGGATGCCCACACAAACGAGAAGGTGTGCGACCATAAAAATATCAAGACGCCAGAGAAGTCACAGAAGGTGACTGCATGACGAAGCGTTCCCATAAATCCACTGAGATTATCGCCAAAGAAACCGCCACGCCCCTCATCGTAGACGGGCGACTTTTAGAGGATATCCGAGGGCTAATAGAGTCGGCAAAATCCCGATTTGCGCAGACTGCCAATACCGCGCTGGTTACATTGTACTGGAATATCGGGAATCGTATTAAAACCGATATCCTTGGTAATGAACGCGCCCAATACGGCAGGGAGATTGTCTCCGCGCTGAGTAGACAATTGACTGCTGAGTACGGGAAAGGTTTTACTCGCTCAAATCTCTTCTACATGATTCGTTTTGCTGAGGTTTATCCCGATGAGCAAATTGTCCACGCACTGAGTGGACAATTGAGCTGGACGCACTTCCGACAGATCATCTACATCGAGGACGATCTTAAGCGGGATTTTTACGCAGAGATGTGCCGCGTTGAGCGGTGGAGCACCCGTACACTCCATGCCAAAATACAGGGGATGCTTTACGAACGTACCGCGATATCCAGAAAGCCTGCGGAACTTGCGAGGCAGGAACTGGATTCCCTGCGTAACGATGACCGCATGACTCCTGATCTGGTTTTCCGTGATCCTTATCTACTCGATTTCCTGGGTCTTGCCGACACCTACAGCGAACGAGATCTGGAATCGGCAATCTTAAAGGAGCTTGAGCGTTTTCTCCTCGAACTTGGCACCGATTTCAGTTTCGTGGCTCGCCAGAAGCGGATCACCATCGATAACGAGGATTATTATCTTGATCTGCTCTTTTACCATCGCGGGATGCGCTGTCTGGTTGCGGTCGAACTCAAGCTGGGAAAGTTTCAGGCGGCAGACAAAGGTCAAATGGAGCTTTACCTGCGCTGGCTGGACAAATACGAGAAGCGGGAGCGCGAAGAGATGCCGCTTGGGCTGATACTGTGCGCTGATGCGTCTTACGAGCATGTGGAGCTTCTGCGGCTGGAAGAGAGCGGGATGTATGTTGCCGAGTACCTGACCGACCTGCCGCCACGACGGCTGCTTGAGGCGAAATTGCATGAGGCGATCAGGATGGCGCGGGAGCAGATTGCGGTGCGGGAGGGTGTGGAATGAGTTCCGGGCTTGCTCCGGAGCATGAGTTGGGACGCCTCACGATGGCTCGACACATAAGACAATTTACATGCCTGCGACACCGTATCACGACAAATCACGACACGGATTGCGACAATCCGTCTGGACGTGATCACCATGACTTACAACCTTTCCAAGCGGCAGGCGCATAAGCAGATCCGGTCGGAGGAGCCAGCCACCCCCACCCAACCGAGCTTACGAACAATGAAATGGCTGAAGCGTCGCGATGCGGCGCAATCTTTATCATGCCAGCATCCAGAAGAGGAGAGATATGATCATATTCTCAAAGGTACTGGCTGATCGCGCAACCGTCTGGGAGGCGATCCGTGCACGAGAGATTGCGTGTGCGGAGGCGCCCGACGACCTCATCAGGTTCTCTTCCGAGATCAAGCCGGTCGTCATGTGGAACATCACCCGTGAGTGCAATCTCTCATGTAAGCACTGCTACATGGACGCCCGATCGCCGCATCCCGACGAATGGACGCTCGACGAGGGATTTCGGTTCATCGACGAAATGGCTGCGCTTGAGATGCCGATGTTGATTGCAACCGGCGGAGAGCCATTAATCAGTAAAAATTTCTTCCCTTTCGCGTTCCATGCGAAGGAGAAGGGCGTTCGCATGGTGATTTCAACCAACGGAACGTTGATCACGCCGGAGGTGGCAACGCTCCTCGCCGAGGCTGACATCAGATATGTCGGCGTGAGCGTGGACGCAGCCGACCCCATGCGGCATGACGAGTTCAGGGGAGTTAAGGGTGCGTTTGACCGTGCAATGGACGGGCTTTCGAACGCAACAGACGCAGGACTCAAAACCGGACTCAGAATAACGATACACAAAGAAAACTGGCAGGAAGTTCCGAAACTCCTTGATCTATGCGTCGAGAGGGGGATTCCAAGATTCTGCCTCTACCATCTCGTTCCGACCGGGCGTGGAAGCCATATCATGGATATGGACGTCACAAAAGAGCAGCGGACGCAGGTGCTAAAACACCTCTACGACAAAGCGATCGAGCTAAAAGATGAGGAGATCGAGATTCTCACGACAGACTCGCCGATGGACGGGGTGTACATTCTTGAGCGGCTCAAGAGGGAGGATCCCGAGCGATTCGAGAAGGTGAGGGAACTTCTGAAGATTTCCGGCGGCTGCTCGATCGGAAACAAGGTTGCGAATGTGGACTATCTCGGAAATGTGAATCCATGCCACTTCACCCCACAGATGTCGGTAGGAAACGTGAAAGAGCGTCCGTTCAACGAGATCTGGAACGAGCGTCCCTGTGCGCAACTGCTCGAGATACGGGAGCGGCGGATGACGCTCTCCGGCACCTGCGGGCGGTGCGAATACATGGATGTCTGTGGAGGCTGCCGGCAGAAGGCGTATTTCTACGGCGGCGACTTCTACGGCGGAGACCCGACCTGCATCTACGACCCGGACAAAAAACGGCTGGAATACGAACTGTTTTGACTGTTCAGGGATTCTGAAGCGAAACCCAACCATGCTCTCGGCAAGCCCGACCAAACCGGAGATACTCGCAATAACAATCGCGAAACTGAACCTTACACCCGCTACTCGCGTCTTCTGCGACATCGGGTGCGGAACAGGTGCGGTCTCGATTGCAGCGGCGGTCTTTGCTGACAAAATCTACGCAATCGACGTCAGGGACGATGCCATCAGGGAGGCGGAACAGAACCTCAGGGACGCTGGAATATCAGAAAGAGTCACCCTCATACACGGCGAGGCACCCGCTGCGATCGCGGAGATTCCTGATGAGATCGGGATCGACTGCGCCTTTGTCGGCGGCACAAGAAATGTCGAGAGCGTGCTCCGCGTGCTTAAAACGAAGGTTTGCGGGCGGGTGGTTGCAAACGCGGCACGGATCGAGACCGCGGCACGGATCATCGGGTGCATGAAGTCGCTCGGAATGTTTGTTGAGGTGATCCACGTTCAGGTCTCAAAAGGGTACGATCTCGCGGGAGAGACCGCGTTTACGCCGATAAATCCTGTGTATGTGGTGGTCGGGGCAACCAGTGGCAAGCGCAGCGACCAGCGTCAGACCGGTATCACAATTACCCGAATCTCCCGGTGATGTAATCCTCTGTGCTCTTCTTCTCCGGCATCTCGAAGATCTGCTTCGTCTTCCCGAACTCAATCACCTCGCCAAGCAGGAAGAACGCGGTGAAATCGGACACACGTGCCGCCTGCTGCATGTTGTGCGTAACAATTATGATCGTGTAGTCGTGCTTCAGCGTGTTGATCAGATCCTCGATCTTCGCTGTTGAGATCGGGTCGAGCGCGCTGCACGGCTCATCAAAGAGGATCACGTCCGGGTTGACAGCAAGCGTCCGTGCGATGCAGAGCCTTTGCTGCTGCCCGCCGCTCAGGTCAAGCGCAGAACGATTCAGAACGTCTGCAACCTCGTCCCAGAGCGCAGAGGCTTTCAGACTCTCCTCGACAATTTTATCCAGTTCTCCGCTGCTCCTCGTTCCGTGCAGGCGCGGTCCGTACGCTACGTTGTCGTAGACTGACATTGGAAATGGGTTTGGCTTCTGGAATACCATCCCGATCCTCTTTCGGAGCGAAACCACATCAATGTCCCTGTCATAGACATTCCTGCCCTCGAAGAGCAGTTCGCCCTCGACGCGGCAGCCTTTGATCAGATCGTTCATCCGGTTGATGCATCTGATGAACGTGGACTTTCCGCAACCGGATGGTCCGATCACAGCGGTAACCTTCTTCTTCGGCATCGAAAGCGTAACATTCTTTAACGCATGTACGCTCTCGTACCACAGGTTCAAGCTCCTGCTCTCAATTTCAATTCCTTCCATAACGCCTCCCGTAATGTGCCTGAATCGCGATCGCTCCGAGATTGATCGCAAGTACCATCGCAAGCAGCACAATCGAGCTGCCGTAAGCCATTGGGTTGGATATCCCCTCCGACGCGAGGATATATATGTGATACGGCAGCGCACGCACCGGATCGAAGAGTGACGAGGGCATCAGAAGCGACGAACCTGCCGTGAACATGAGCACAGCCGCCTCTCCGATCGCTTTTCCGACCCCGAGTATCGCTCCTGTCACAATGCCAGGAATTGCGCTCGGAAGAACCACCCGGCTGACAGTCTGCCACTTCGTTGCGCCGAGCGCAAGGCTCCCCTCACGCACGGTCAATGGCACCGCTTTTATAGCCTCCTCTGATGTCCTGACGATCCACGGCAGTGCCATTGCCATCAGCGCAAGCCCTCCTGAGAGGATCGAAAAACCGAATCCGAGGTAGATCACAAGGAATGCATAGCCGAAGAGCCCAATGACAATGGAGGGCACACCTGCCAGACACTCGACGCCGAATGTGATCGTGCGGGTCGCCACACTATCTGATGCGTATTCTGCGAGGTAGATCGCGGCACCTACACCGATCGGAACGGCTGATGACAGCGTCACCGCCATGAGGCAGATCGTCCCGACGATTGCAGGGAGGATTCCACCTTTTGCTCCACTCAATACGGGAGATCCCAGCAGAAACGGTATATTCACAACAGAAATTCCCTCGATTACGATGTAACCAATGATAAACAGGAGAATCGCCATCGATAGCACCGCAGATGCCCATAGTCCCACTTTTGCCGCTCTGTCCGATGTAGCTGGCGAGACCAGTCCGTTTGTCGTCGTAATCGCAGTCATCGCGCAGTCCCCATCTTCGATTTCAATACCTTATGCGACAACCATGTCATCATGCCGACCATCACAAAGAGAACAATCCCGGTCGCAAAGAGCGCCTGCGCATGATCTCCTGTCGCATAACTCATCTCGATCGCAATGTTTGAGGTCATGGGCCGTACCGGATCAAGGACATCATAGAGCGGGGACGGAAGGCATGCGACGCTGCCGACAACCATCAGAACCGCCATCGTTTCGCCGATTGAGTTGCCCATTGCGAGTATGACTGCGGCAATGATTCCGGATCGCGCGCTCGGCAGGATGACTTTTTTGATCGTGTACCAGTGCGTTGCACCGAGCGCAAGCGACGCTTCCTTGTATGCACGGGGAACAGACCTGATCGCGTCGTCTGATACGCTGATTATGCGTGGAAGCGCCATCACCGCAAGGACAATTGAGCCCGCGAGGATTGAGAAACCGCAACCTCCGAAGTGATCTCTCACGAACGGAACGAGCAGGACAAGCCCAACGAACCCGAGAACTACTGATGGAATCCCAACCAGAAGTTCGATTGCATGCTTGAGACTAAAACGCGCCCACGCCGGCGCGATCTCGGCAAGAAAGACCGCACATGCGAGCCCGAGCGGGACCGCCAGGATGAGTGATCCGATCGCGACATAGATAGATCCCATTATCATCGGAAAAATCCCGTACTCAGGCTCTCCTGCTATCGCAATTGGGTTCCACGTCATTCCGAGACAGAAGTCGATGACCCCAACCTTCATGAGTATCGGAAGACCCTCCTTCAGGAGAAAAATCAGGATCAACAGAACGATTGTGATTGCAGTCGCTGCCGATAGGAAGAGGACTGTTTCGATGATCTTCTCACGAGTTTTTGCCAGCATGTCAGGTATCACGTGTCTTTGAGTGTAAAATCGGGGGCTACGATGTGCTCCGAGAGACTCCGAGAGGCGCATCTCCAATCGACCGACAGTCGCCAGCACCCTCTGTGTGACAGTGGCATATATACCTTATCATGGTAAATATATAGGGACTCCATAAGCTATGTATTCGCCCGATTCCGCAGCAGGATTGCCCCGGAACGTGCGGGTAGCCGCAAAGGCAATCTGTGATGTAGCTTCCTGTGACCCAACATGGTTTCCCGGGGGATGATATCCCCGGGACCAACCAAACAACCGCCTATTCACCAGCTAAAACCGGAAGTCGGAACTCTTGTCGGGATCCCTGAAAACCACATCTTTCGCGTCGAAGTACTCAGGATCGAAGTCTTCGCCGACCCATTCCAGCAGTTCCTCGTTCTCCGGATCGTCCGGGTCTTCCAGTGCCTCCAGAATGTCCGCATAGCCCCACACGCCGCCACAATCCTCGGGCGGGCATGCTCGCTTCCCTTTGACGCATACCGGATACGCTGTACCCTCCTCTCTCGGGAGTATCTTCTCCAGCAGGATCTTGTGTTCCCAGTCATCGCCGAAGTCATAAGTGTACTCTGCCGACTTATTGTCCATCGAAAAGTACCGGGATATCTTCTGCGTCTCCTCCGAAAGAATTCTTCTGCCGAATTCATCGTCCGGAGGTCCTATCGAAACCTTTGCGCCGGTCGATGGGCTAATCATCTCGAATTCGTGGAGATGGTAGCCTTCCCAGCCCATAGCGTCCTGGATTGTGATATGCAAGTCCCGGAAGGTGTAGGTCTCAGGAACCTGTATCCGCCGCCAGATCGGCGGTCTGATACCTTTCAGCGCGACCTTAAACTGGTACACCTGCTTGAATTTCTTTTTTTGAGCCATATCAGCCCCCTCCTTCTCGTCATCGTCATCACCCTCATCCACGTCCTCATCTTCATCGTCCCAATCTTTATCATCCCAATATTCATCGCCATCTTCCCAATCCGGATCATCCTCCCGGTCTCCGCCATCGCCGCCTCCATAGTCCCATCCACCGACCTCCTCGAAATACTCGCCGTACTCCTCCTCAAATGTGTTTTCCCATCCGAGTTCGCCCCCGGATAGCGCATTCATGAGGGCTCCGGCAGGGAGCATGATATCCAGTGCTTCCAGAGGCAGATAACCCTCGTCCGGTCGTTTCTTCTTTATCCTGCCGATTGCGATCTGGCAGATCTTGTAATCAACGTAGTCACTCCGGAAGAAATCCCGTGCGTTCTCGATGTGCGGTATCGCTCTCTCATCCTGCTGCCGCACCATGCACTCCAGCAGGTGGAACATGTCCACATTTACGTATTTCCAGTCGTGTTTTGTCGGATCGAAGGGTCCATCCGGCAGTTCTGACATGTACTCGTCCAGCAGCCGATTCAGGAATTTAATCGACTCGTCGCACCTGATATCACCAATTGCAGAGAGGGCATTCGCTGTTATCATGTCTATTCCGGCCCCCTCCCTGATCGGATGCGCAATCCTGTATTCCACCCTCTTTATCACTTCCGGGACTGCGACCGGACCGATTTTCTTGAGCGCGCTTCTGGCACGCTCGCCAAGTTCGGACTCCTCAAGCGCGTCTGCGAGTGGAGTGCTGGCTCGTTCATCTCCGATCGCCCCGAGCGCATTAGCGGCAAAGTGACTGCTCCATGCGCTGTGACAGTTCAGAACCTCTATCAACTGCGGAACTGCGGGTTTACCGATTGCTGCAAGCGCATCTGCGGTCTTCTCCAGTTTCGCTTCCCTTTGACTTGAATAATCGATGTCGTCACTGTCATACTTCTTCAGGTCTTTGATCAGTCCGTTGATCCTCTCTTCGACCCCATTTGTTCCTGTTTTGCTTTTTTTGGGCATATCACCACGTCCTCTGACTTATCGTGGGATGTGATGTCGATGGATATAAACTTTGTTGCGGCGGGGATGACAGCGTTTGTAACGGTTGCGGGGTTTTCTCTCGTTCAATTCATCGTGGCGGTTCTGACGGTGATTCCAATGTTGCTGCAGGTTTCAGAGGAGAGAACTGGTCGTATGGAGCTGAATACATACGGTAAATCTATTGCATTAGCCGCAGCCTTGGGATCATGAGACGCCCGTATGAGGTGATGTGGTTGTCGCGGTTCACGTCCACCGCTATGATGCGCTTTACTGCACGAATTGCACGAACGTTATCCAATATTGCGGTTGTGTTTGAGTATCTCTAATCATTGACTCTTATCTGCCACAGAGGCGGCTATACGCCTCGTCGATCAGATCTGTGACCTCAATGCCGTGTATCCTTGCAACGAGCAGCGCGACAGCGTCCGGTTCAACGATCCCCAGACTCTCCTGCTTCTCGTTTATCAGGCGTAGCAGTTCCTGTTTTTCCATGACGCCCGATAACCGGTCGATTGTCCGGTCTAAAATTGTTTTTTCCAAAAATACGCTCTTGTCTGGCTTAAAATCGATCGGAATTTCTACCGCGTGAATATTGAATGATTGTGACGGTTCCACCATGTCGCCTGTGACCTGCACGAGCCCCTCCCGCTCCGCATTCGCAAGCACCGATTCTGCCTGATCCGGCGAGAACCATTTCAGGTCGAGTGAGAGCGCGAAGACGAATTCGCTTATCGATATCACGCCCCCCTTCTTACGGAAGACGTACGCGACGATCTGCCTCAACATCATCCCATTTACCTCCTTTTACTCCTTTTCACTCCATCCCGCGCCGCAGTTCTTCAACGATCGTGTCCGCCACACGCCCGCATTCGGTTCTTCCCTGACCCGCATCGAGATGAACCTTGAGCGTCAGGAGATCGCCATCCAGATGCACACGCACCAGATAATCATCGCCAGCGAACGGGACCCTGTTGTATTTTCCATCGAGGTAGCTATATTTTAATGACACTTTGAAATCAAGCGTGCCATCACTCTCGATTCCGTCCAGATGCCCCTCCACGTTATCGAGGGTGAGGTGCGCAAAATCGAGATTGTTCTCGACGATGTACACCTCAATCTCCCTTCGTGACTGGATGATATGCCCTCTGCGATCCGGCGATTCCGTCGAGAACATCCCGTGTTTGCCATCGACCCCGGCCATCGTCCGAACCAGATACGGGAGGTCACCGTAATATCGGTACCTCTGCTCAAAATGCGGCTCTCGCTTCGGGAAATGGTAGTATACGCGCTTTCTCATATCCATGCTTGCAATCACCGATAATCACAGATACTCACAGGCAACCACAGATAATTACAAACAATCATAGACGCAACCTGACCGGTTCCGCATCAAAGACGCCATCAACCGTCCGGACCTCATCGAGAATGGTGTCAGAGACCTCCGAGTCCACGTTCAGGATCATGATCGATCGCTTGTCAGGTCCGATTTCGCTGACCTGCATTCCGGATATGTTGATCTCCTCCCTGCCAAGAATCATGCAGCACGGACCGATGATGTTCGGGCGGTTCTCATGTCGTGAGACGATCAGGTACGGAGACGGCGCAATATCGACTTTGCAGCCGTCAATATCGAGTATTCGCATCCCGTGCACCCCTTCTCCCATGAGCGCGCCTGTAACCGTCCTTGATTCCCCGCCCCCAGACAAGCCGATCGTAATCGACTGCACCTCGTCGGACTCGATCGATTTACTCTCTTTCACTTTTATCTTGCGCTCTTTTGCAATCGCGGGAGCGTTCACATAGTTTACGGTCGGTCCCATCGACTGCGAGAGCACGCCTTTTAATGCCGCAAGCGTAACCATCCGCAGATCGGTGTCAAAGACCCTGCCAGTGTACGTAATCTCGATCGCATCAAATTTCCGGATCAGCTGGACGATTATGGACCCGAGCACCTCTGCAAGAGCGATGTACGGCGCAACGACGCTCATTGCGTCCGATCGAACCTGTGGCAGGTTGATTGCGGTCGTGACAGACTCGTCCCGCAGCGCGGCGAGCACCTGCTTTGCGACATCGACTGCGACTGCGACCTGCGCCTCTTCTGTGGACGCACCGAGATGTGGGGTCACGATCACGTTCTCCGGACGAAGGAGCGGACTTCCGGTCGGAGGCTCGTTCACAAAGACGTCAAGCGCTGCGCCTGCCACCTTCCCGCCGTCTACCGCACGCACGAGCGCATCCTCATCGATGATCCCGCCGCGAGCGCAGTTGATGATCCGAACGCCCGGCTTCATCATCCCGAACCTGGAATCGCTGATCATGCCCCGCGTTTCATCGGTTAAGGGCGTGTGCACTGTGATGTAATCGGACACTCTGAGCAGTGTATCGAGATCGACAAGCTCGATTCCGAGTTCCTTTGCACGCGGCGCAGGTATGAACGGGTCATACGCGATAACCTTCATCTCCATCCCCTGCGCACGTTTCGCAACCTCAATTCCGACTCTTCCGAGCCCGACTGTGCCGAGAACTTTGTTTCTGACCTCAACTCCGGTAAATTTCTTGCGATTCCATTCATTCGCCTTCAACGAGCTGTTTGCCTGCGGAATGTTCCTGGAGAGCGCAAGCATCATCGCAATCGTGTGCTCTGCTGCCGAGATTGTATTTCCTTCGGGCGTGTTCGCAACGACTATGCCCTTCTTTGTTGCAGCAGGAACATCGATGTTATCGACCCCGACCCCGGCCCTTCCAACGATTTTAAGGCGATCTGCCGCGTTTATGATCTTCTCTGTCACCTTTGTCCCGCTTCTGATGACAAGAGCGTCGTACCCGGGTATGATGTCCACCAGTTCCGCTTCGGATAAGCCTGTTTTGACATCCACTTCGTGCTCTTCTCTGAGCAGCTCCAAACCGTCGTCCGCTATGGGATCGCTCACAAGAATCTTCAAGCTTTATTCCCTCCATAATAGAATATTTGCGTATGTGTGGTCATGCATCTTAAGCATGGTCATACATGGATCAACCAAAAGATATATCACCGACAAGATAGCATATTGATATACTTGAGTCAATGTTAGGCACAAGGGGAGTACGGATAAATATGGACAAATTTGACACCATCAATACGTATAGAATCGTAGTTGCCACGCTGGCAGCAATCGCCATGCTGTCAGTGATTCCAGCAGCATCAGCGAGCGTATCGGTTCAGGAGTTCGGAACTGATTCCAATCGATATCTTGCGGGGACAAACATCACAGTCTCCGGAAAGGTGCTGAATGGCACGACAGGCGAACCATCAGCGAATGTTACTGTCATGATCTACAACGGATCATGGTCTTCTGAGACCGAGGTGGTGGCAGGCTCGGATGGTTCGTTCTCATCAACTGTAACTGCGCCGGATACAGAGGGCAGTTACAAGATCGTTGGCACCTCATCCGGTGTCAACTCGACGAACGTCAGCATCCTCGTCTACGGGGCGGCTGACATCCAGACAGTGGACATAACACTGACGACGGGCACCGTGCATACTGTAACGCTTTCGTCGTCGCACGGGATCGACTCTGACATGAGTACCGCAACGATGACCGGCGGAAACGTGACCATTGGCTCGAAGGAGTACTACTTCCTCGTATCCGAGAGCGATGTGGTCTACGTTGACAACGACGGCAACATCAACTTCTCGGAATCTGATTCAGCAGACGGGATGAGCCCGATCGGAAACCTCGAGTGCGGCTCAAAGATCAAGCTCGACCAGACGTACACGCTCGCGTTCGTGGATAACGCAAGTGAGATTGTTCTGATGCGCAAGGTTGCACCGGTCTTCACAGGAAATGGCACGCAGAACGTGACCATTCTGGCACTGAACGCTTCAGGCAGTCCTGTGAGTGGTGAGAGTCTGACGCTCAGGGTGACCTACGACAACGGAACGACCGCGAACACAACGACACTCACTGCTACCGATTCCCACGGACTGGTCACGACATCGATTGAGATTCAGTCCGATCCGGGAGTCTACCACATAATGATCGAAGATGAGAACGGGAGTCTTGGGCACCTCTCCTACAGCGTGAACACGTACGACCTGTACGGCGGGGTTCTCTCTCCGGATTACGATCCACAGTACACCTTCGCAAGTGGGCAGGACATGTTGCTCGCAGCGTATCTCAAGGATGCGTCATCAGGTGTGCCACTGAACGGCAGCACGGCAAGCGTAACAGCGGAGGTGCGCGGACCTGATCAGTACTCGGCATCGTACACTCTTACGTATGACTCGAGTTACGGCATGTTCAACTGCACAGCGAGCGTCCCTGCTGATGCGTCGCTTGGCACATACCATGTCGAGTACACAGCAACCATCGGAACAGCGGAGCAGAAGGCGCAGACCACATTCGAGGTCAGCGGGTACGACATCTTCCTGCATGCGATCTGTCCGCAAAGACCGGATGTCGAGGGGTTCTCACCGGGCGAGACGGGCTACATCTTCATCGGCGGCGTTGAACTTGCAACCGGCGCTGAAGCAGACGTAAACGGGCTTACCGGCGAAAGCAGCAAGGATAACTTCACACTTGCGATCAAAAACTCAGCCGGTGCCGATGTCACAGGCGACTGGGGCGTGATGAATCTCGCGACGTTCGTTGCCAGCACAAACGTGCCGCCATGGGTGCGGGACGAAATGGAGCGAAAGGCAGCGAATGCGAGCATCATCAACTTCACAGCGCCATCCGCAACAGGGGTCTACGAGATTGTGGTCTCGGTCAACCTGAGCGGCACAGTCGAAGAGCGATCGACGGGAATCGGCGTGCAGAGCATCTTCGTTCACGGTCAGCCGTGTGCAAGCGACGGCAGTTTCGCGTCATCGGTTCAGCAGAAGTCGAACGTGACGATGATGATCGTGGCGTTTGATCCGAAGAACATGCGCGAGGTTCCGCGTGCAAACATCACCGATGCAGGATTAATCGAGGTCTACAGCGAGACTGGCTCTGATGTGGTGACCGAGAAGATGGAGATGGTGACGTTTGTCGATCAGGTCGGCTCAACCGACTTCGCAGGCATCAAGTTCTACGTGAACGACAGCTACCTGGGATTTCATCACGTCAAGTTCTGGATCAATGCAACTATTGATGGAACGCCGACAACAGCAGTCGGAGAGGGCTTCTTCGAAACGAGGCTCTACTACATCTGGGTGACCCCGACTACGACCGATGGTGGTGCTTTCAAGAGCTTCACGTCGGACTCGGATGTCTCGCTGAACGTGACAGTTGAGAATTCGGGTCATACCGCAGAGCAGGGGCTCCCGGTCGTAATCGATGAAGTTCGCTACTGCCGGAACTGGGAGAAAGTCGAGTATGACGCAGGCGGCGATTCCAGCGGAAGAACCGACTCTGACGGTGTTGCGACACTCACAATAAGTCCAACTGATCCGCTGAAGTCCGGCGATTACAGCGTGCGTGTGAAGGTCACTGGAACAAACATCGCCACAGGCGAGACTGTGTATGATTATGGTAGGGGCTGGTTCGAGGTGAGAAACTTCATGCTCGATATCCATCCAGAGAACTGGAACGTGAAGACTGGTGAGGATATCAACTTCAGTGTCCGTGCCGTAAACTCGACAAACATGTCGAGCGATATGACAGTCGATCTGACACTCGATAAGATCGTGTACACTGGTAGCTGGGACAATCCACAGCGAAAACTGATCGAGGAGGGTGCTACTATCAGCCCATCAACGGTCACGACCAACAGCACGACACAGGAGACCGTGACATACACAGGCGGCGAGAATCTCACAAAGTCAGGCGGATATGAGTTCATCTTCGAAGCAGAGGCAGACGGCGCCATAGAGACTGAGAGGGTATGGGTTTACTGCGAGCCGTACGTGGCATGGGCATATACCCCAGGCTGGGACCAGCGATTCGGCATCGGCAGCGAGATGAGCGTCCTTGTCAGAGCAAGTGATAGCTGGGGCGGCGGAGACGCACACAACATCAACGCATCTGAGACGAATGTCACGATGGTGCGAAAGGAAGGGATGTTTGGTGAGATGCCGTACAAGACACGGGATGAGATGATCATCAATGTGACGCAGGAAAAACCAAACATAGTAAACCTCACAATCAACCTCACGGACTGGCTGGAGGGTGAGTACTTCATGACGATCAAGGTTGTGGATGAGGATGGTGTTGAAGTCTTCACCAACTTCTGGTTCCAGGTCGAACTTGCAAGCATAGGGCTTCCCGAGTTCTATCGCGTGAATATTCCGGACGGGAATACGTATACGACCGCGACATCGTTCAACCTGACACAGTCGCCAAGTCAGGTGGGAGACGATGAGAAAGAGGATGGTGGGCAGTACAGGTACCTGAACTACACAGTTGCGACAAACTCATACATCGGCAAGGTGTGCCGGCAGGAAGGCATACAGTTGCTCTCGGATTTGCGTCTTGAGGAGGATCGCGCGCCATTCTGGGCGCTTGTGAACCGGACAGAGCCGCAAACGCTCTATGTGAACTATGAGAGTGCCAATTTCTCTGACGCGACAAACACCACACCACCCCTCCATGAAGGCGATACATGGAATGAGTCGGACAAGAACGGAACCACTGTCAGGCGGTGGAACGTTACAGCGATCGGCTCTGATGGTACGATCAATCTGGAAGGGATCGACTGCCTCGGAACCGGCTACAAGATCGACACATCGCTCAGCAAGTCTGGAAGTTTCATCATCGGCGAGATGTGGGACTGCGACTGGTTAAAGATCGATCTGGACGGTGATGGTTCGTACATGCCTGGTGACTATGAAAGCGGGGGCGGAAGATACTATGTCGCGCTCGCTGACAACAAGACAGATGGCGTCTATGACACCGTGCTCATATCAAACAGCACCAACTTCACCGACGCAATCGATGCCACATCAGGAACGGGGGTGACGTTCGGAGGAGATCCGATTTATATGATTGATCTCAAGTACGAGAACAGTAGATATGTCATCCAGTTCACCAGCTACCATACTGGATGGGATGGTATGCTGCTCGGTACATTCGCACATGACTCGGTGATCAAGGTACCGTTCCTCGTGCAGGAACCAGGTGGCGGTGCAGGGATATCCGGCGCAAGTGTCGAGATCGATAGCCTCAGACAGTTCGGATCAGGTAGCATACCAATCAGCGGCGTCAACAACACAACGAATGCCAACGGTCTTGCGATGCTTGAGATCAACACGTCAGAGATCGAAATCGCAAACGGACAGTACATGATCCACTACAATGTGACGCTGCCCAAAGCATACGGAAATGTATCGGTAGCTCCTGAGGAGGAGTGGAGACTGCCGATGCTTGAGATCCGGAGTTTCATCGTCGGGGCATATCTCGGTACAGTCGGCAACATCACAGTCGACAAGGTCTACAACGGACACGGAATCGATGTGGTCTACGGTGAGGAACTGGATGCAAAAGGCGCGACATCGCTCTTTGACAACACGGGGAAGGATGATGTGCTGCGTGTCGGCTGGCCATTCGATTGGGAGGATGACTGGTACTTCAACACCTCGACCGGGTGCTACTACGACTGCTTCGATAACGCCACCAGCGACAGCAGCCCGGTTGCGAACAACTCGATCAACCTGACAAGGGGAAGCGAGGTCATAACGTGCAACTTCACTGCATACTATCCGTCGGGTGATAGTTACACGCTCAGTACGAACGAGACCAAGTTGTGCTGGGAGTACTGGAACATCACGCTGGAGGAGATCACCGATGATGGCAACGGAACCAATCTGTTGGTGTATTATTCGCCTGAGAACCGGGACATGACGCACAACGTCCAGAATGGCAGTGGTATCTGTTGGGGTCCGGGTCCGCTCGAGATCACCATAACCGACATCAATAGCACCGCTGACACAGTCACCTTCGAGTCGAGGTCTGCAAGAGCACTCTACTACCTCAACGATCTGGATGTCCTCTTCGACGACGACGAATCCAATGGCGAACTGGGCTCGGGCAGGGTGTCAAGAGCGAACTACAGTGGCTACATCGTGTATGCCTACAACGATGTGAACGAGACAGAGAAGGAGAAGGCATGGGATGATGTTTCGGAGATGGACAGAATACTGGTCACGAACGGTTCGTCCACAAACATCTACCGGATCGGCGAGGATATACCCGAACTCGGCAGGTATGTGGCAATGGCGATGAGCTGGGGTGGCAAGATCATCTTCGCAAACAAGACACTCACCCACGGAATCTATCCGTTCTGCGAGTGGGCTTCGGACGGCGACACCTACTACACAGGAACATTCACAGAAGAGGATGTGCAGAATGACCTGAACGATGACTGGGCGATCGACGATAACCAGACATACTACATCAGGCTCGATGACACCAATCCGAACGGAGTCTCGTATCCGAGCGAGGGCATCTTCGATGATGACAGGGATCTGACCGATGTCTGGACAGAGGGCATACCCGCTGACATGTACGGGGCTGAAAACGGATCGAGTGATCAGTACTCCGGACAGAATCGGGATGAGCGGTTCCTCGAACTCGGAAGCCTCTGGGGCTGGCCCTTCTCAATTCCGCGGATCAACATATCAGGGGACGCCGCGACGCTGACAACGCTCGCAAGCGATGACTGCGGGGATTACACTCTGGAGGATAACATATCGATGTATATCACCGCGAAGACATTCTCAAACGAACCTGTGGATGGTAACATCACAGTGGATAAACTGATGGTACTGTGCATGGATGAGGTGGAAGAAGGTGGCGCTGGCGGAGAGGATGACTATGGCGATGATTGGGAAGATGATATGATGATGGAACCAGTCATCTACACCAACACAACCGCCATCAACGCAACGATGACCGATGGCGTCGGGGTGCTGGAGATCACATACGATGAACTGTGTAATATAACAGCAACCGAATTCGACTTCGGCGAGTTTATCGTCCAGATCAATGTCACCGATGGTGCAGGTGGGAAGTCTGAGACCGTTATGCGAGAATTCGAGATGGAAAGCGAAGAGAGCGAGAAGGGAGGTGATTGAATATGAGACGATCTGCATTACTGATGGCGATTGTGCTGGCGATCGGGATTGTGCCGGTTGCCGGCGCAACCTCATCCCTATCGATCGGGACACTCAGCTATGACAGTACTGTTATCAAGGACAGTTCGTTTACGGTCACAGCCACAGTCACTGCAAGCGGGGTCAGTGGCAGCACAACAGTCACAGCCACGCTGCAGGACAACACCGGCGGTGCTGTGACGATACAGAGTGCTGAGCAGGTGAAGACATACACTTCCAACACCAGTAAGACGTTCACATGGACAGTGACTGCAAATACTCCGGGCACGTACTCGGGTCCGCTCAAGGTCACAGCGAGCGCGAGCGACGGAGGGTCCGCAACACCAGTGACGGGTACGACTGTGCTGACCATACAGGACAAGCCAGTGCTCGAACTGACGCTTGCAAAGAACCAGACGACCGTTAACACCGGTGATTCGGTCAGACTCGACTACACGATCGAGAACATGGGAGGAAGTGATGCGGCAGAC
>Ga0190315_1000507_pt1 | contig 19544 bp, 20 predicted proteins | sample 48701101_MG_FD_161673 | JGI IMG/M metagenome (GOLD analysis project Ga0190315, IMG submission 161673) | Hydrothermal vent sediment bacterial communities from Southern Trench, Guaymas Basin, Mexico - 4870-11-0-1_MG | ecosystem: Environmental > Aquatic > Marine > Hydrothermal vents > Sediment ...
CATACGGAGCGGGACAGGGCGAAGCAGTACCTCGATGTTGCAGGAGTCATACTCCTACTAATTGACCCGGACCGGAGAGTCCGCCATATAAACAGGAAAGGGTGCGAGATTCTGGGATGCGAGGAGAGTGAGGTCGCTGGCAGGGACTGGTTCGAGAATTTCATCCCGGAACAGTTCAGGGATGAAACAGCAGGGGTCTTTGAATCATTGATGGTAGGAGACGAGGGGATTGAGCCGGTTGAATATTATGAGAACCCTGTTCTCACGAAGGAGGGCGAAGAGAGGACGATCGTATGGCACAACGCTGTACTGCGAAACGAAGACGGAACGATCGCCGGAATTTTATGTTCTGGCGAGGATATAACCGAGCGCAAAATCCTTGAGCAGAAGTTGCAGGGTGCGTTTGATGAACTGAAGAAGTCGTACGAAGAGGTATCGATTCCTGTGATTCAGGTGTGGGATAAGATTCTCGTCATCCCGGTCATCGGGACTCTTGATGACCTGCGTGTCAATCGGCTGACAGAGGCGATGCTTTCGAAGATCGCAGATACGAAGTCATTGGTCGTGATAATCGATATCACAGGTGTTCATTCGATCGACAGCAGTGTAGCGAGCCACATCTTCGGCGTGGTGCAGGCGGCAGGGCTCCTTGGGGCGGAGTGCGTGGTGACCGGAATCGCGCCTGCGATCGCGAAGTCGATGATCGCGCTCGATGTGAATATTGCGATGGTCACGAGAACCACGCTGCAGGAGGGGCTCGCGTATGCGATGCGGAAGCTCTTCGGTAAACGGGATTTGCCAGCCGCAATCTCGCTTGAATGATACGCATGTCAGCCGCGGGCGGATCCGGGGGGATGGAGTTGTGTCATATCTCGCAGGCGGGAATGGGTGATGCGTGAACGCTGTCGGATCATACTCTTGTTGCCACATATATATTAAAGCCAAGATCGAAATTCCACCGGTAATCACGACCACTGTCACACCAGAATCATCCATGCAACACCAGCCACGATGCCGCCAGCAATCGTTGACACCACATTCACGCCGCTGTTTGAGAGGATGCCCCGCTGCTGCAGGGTTGCGCCGAGCAGGCTGTCGATGTTAGTTCCCAAAAATCCGCTGGCAGTCGTAATCGTTGCTCCGAGCAGCCACAACCACTGTGAATCGATCGCGATCACGCCGAAGAGGATGGCGAAGAGCGCGATCACAACCGATCCAAACGTCGCGGCAAGCTCGCCGAGCGTGGATACGCCCCCGTCGGTTCCGGGATCAACTTTCTTGAGCGTCGTTATCATGCGCGGGCGCCCCTTGTACGTCGTTCCGATCTCGCTTGCGAGTGTATCCCCTGCCGCGGTTGCGACAGAGCCGAGATAGACGTACAGAAATACGTCTGCCGCCCCCGGGAATATTGTGTGGCAGATCGCTGCGACGATTGCGACGATGCTGTTACTGAAGACATTTTTGTAGCCTCTTGCGCCTCCTTTCCCCTGTGCGATCCCCATCGACTGCTTGTAGCGGTATTTGTACTTTGTGAACCCGCCGCCAAGGAGATAAAACGTGAGCAGGAGCAGGAACCACCAGATGCTTGTGAACGCTATTATCAGGACTCCGACAAGCGTTGCGCCGAGCAGCCCGGACACGTCCGCGATCTTCACCCGGTACGCCAGATACCCGAGAACAAGCGCGATTGCAAACGCTATCAGGACATGCTGATATGACACAGTGTACTCGATACTCCAGAAGAGCCACATAACCATTGCAGACCCGATCGGGACAGTTATGTTGTCGTGAACTTTCGTTGAGACACACTCAAAGAGCGTGCCAGTCGTTGCGCCGATTACAGAGATGAAGAAGATCAGTGGAAACGTTGCCGGCTCTGTTCCATGCATGATCTCAGCCCAGCGCACGATCCAGCACCCGATCAGAAACGAAAACACGGTTCCGACGAAGAGGAGCGCCAGACTGACCTTAACTGACTCGGTCTTGACCCGTCCTTCGGAGTACGCCCTTACCGGATATTCGACCTCATTTAACGCCACGTACTTTGCCTGATCCGCCACGCGCAAGATCGTTGCAATGCCGTCGCCGAATGTGGTTATCGCTATCGCGCCACCGATTATGAAGATCGGAAACTCATACCGGGTGAAGGTGAGTGCCCACGCGATCAGGAGCAGGAGAAACATGCTTCCGCTGAGGCAGATCGCGCCCATCGGTCTTCCGGTTGCCGCGCTCGCACCTGGTTTATGATACGTCATCAGCCCGAAGAGCCGGCTTGACTTTGGCAGCAGCAGAACAAAGAGTAAGAGAGCGAGTGACAAAACTACAAGGTACCGTACATGCAGGAACGGGAATGCAAGAACGATCATCCCGATCAGGATGTGGATCGTCTGCCGTTTGTACTCGTGGTTGAGGTCTGTTTGCATCGCAACAACCCATTAAGTTCCCATGTCAGATATATCTCCCGGAGGTCTCCCGGATGTTCATCAATTTCTCGTGCGGGAATATATACTATTCGATAGTTCAGCCAGTGTGGCAGCGGATAGCTCTTCCGGGCGTTTCTCCAGAATATCAGGGGGCAGCCCCTCATCTTCGAGACTGACGCTGGAAAGTCCGGAAAGTCCGGCAAATCCCGCAATCGAGTTCTTCAGCTTCTTTCTGCGCTGGGAGAAGACAGCGGTCAGGAATCTACTGAAGAATCTGTGGTCAAGGAGCTCGTACTCGGGCGCGCGCGGTGTCAGTCGCACGATTGCGGACTGCACGGTCGGCTGCGGCGCAAACGCCGTCGCTGGCACGACCTCAAGCAGTTCGATCTCGGCGCGGTACTGAACAGCGATCGAAAGCTTGCCATACGCCTTTGATCCCGGAGGCGCAGCCATCCGTTCTGCGAACTCGTACTGGTACATCAGAACCGCACGCTCGAATGGCTCAAAGGGATCAGAACGCCCCATAAGATCAGGGGAGCGCGCAAGCAACCTGAATGTGATCTGCGAGGAGATCGAATACGGAAGGTTCGAGACGACTTTGTTAAACTCCGGAAACTCAGTCTTAAGCGCATCCCCGTTGATAATCTCAACGTTAGAATCCCTGAAACGCCGATTAAGTACACCGGCGTACCCGGGATCGATTTCAATCGCAATGACACGTAAGACGCGTTCTGCTAGCTTCTCTGTCAGAACGCCTGTGCCTGCACCGATCTCAAGCACCACGTCGCTACCGCTGAGATCAGCATACTCAACGATTCGTTGCAGAACAGAAGAATCGATTAAAATGTGTTGATCCGACTTTACCATCGTCGCATCTATCGCCGACCCCTACCATCTCTTCCATCCCTGCCACGCCTTCTGGACGGCTCAGGTGGCTTTGACGTGAAGAGCCGGTACCTCGTGTCTCCGATGAGTTCGTTCTCGATCTGACGGGCAAAGATCGATTCAAGTTTGTGCAGACCCTTGACCCTCTGCGTCAGGTCCTCAAAACTTGCAAACTTTTTCTTCTTGCGCTCGTCGAGTATCGCCCACATCAACTTCTTCCCGATTCCGGGCAGCAGTTCAAGCATGTGCTGTCTGGTTGATATCGGATACGCCGCGTTTATGAATTCGATGAATTGCGTTTCGTCGTCCAGAATAATCTGCTCAAGCACGTAGATGAGTTCACTCTGCGCGCCGTGTGTCAGGGAACTGTAGTCCAGCCTGCGCTTCACATGATCGATCATGTCGCGCTCCCCATCGCCGATGTAGACCCGGTCGCCGCTCTGCGGCACAAACCCCTCCTTTGGCACGAGTTCCATCAAAACAAGGTATTTCTCACCGATTCCGTGAATCGATGGCTTCTTCTGGTACGCAGGTCTGGAATCATCCGGATCCCCATAAGGGAGATAATCCAGCACCCTTGCGTATTTCTCCTTTCCGGACTTCTTATCATCGCGCAGCATTTGAACGCCACCAAAAACATCCTACGTCGAGTCAGCTATAATATCCAGCATCCGATCCAGATCATCGGTCTCCAGTATGAACCGTTCTTTCGCATAGATGCTGCGGAGTTCGTCTCTCGTCCGCGGAAGAATGTCCGCGATCCTGTTTGCGATTTCCGGCTTCATCTTCTCCAGTTCCAACAAATTCTTGACAAGAGCGCGTGATTTTTCGGCATCCATCTTTGCAAATGTATTTACGTGGCGAATCGCTTTTCTGAGTTCGTAACCGAGTTCTTCTCCGTCCCTATCCGCAATAACGCGATCCAGTATCTCTTTTGCTTCGGGAATTGTTATTAGTTCCTCATAGAGAACCTTTTTTACGATCATATTCTCCCCCTTCTACCACGTCAGCGCTGCGGACTCAGGTGCTGGGGGTATGTGATAACTTCCTTCATGACGTTGCCGTCCCTGACACTCAACAGGTATGCGCGACCGCGCTGGGATACGACCTTACCGGTTTTTCCGTGGAACTTGTGATGGGGCATCCCCTTATGAATACTCGGATCAATTATAATATGAACCATATCTCCAATCCCAAACTCCTGAATCGCTTTGCTGACCGGGGACAGTCCTCTCTTTCTTGAAGACTTCTTCAGCTTGTGTCGAGTCTTTCTTCGTTCTCCGCGTGATTGTGCCATGCTCACCACATGCTGGTTCAATGGATTTAAGTGTTGCGCAGAAAAAGATATAAGTATCTGTACATTAATTGAAGGGACATTGATTTCAGACAATGGATCGAAAACAAGGATGTGATATTGGATGGTAAATAAATCCTATAATGCTCTTCTGGCGGTCGCAATTGTTGCCGTTGCCGTGATGGTCGTCCCGTGTGCGTGTGGTGTCGAGGTTGAATCCGAGTTTGCGTCACTGACGCTGACAGCAGAGAATGTCAACTGTGATACCTGTCACGCCGAGAACCCACACATCATCCACAAGCAGAAGATGGATGCCGGGAAGGTGACCTGTGAAGCGTGTCACGGAAAGGCGTTTGAGATTGGCATACCGCAATGCATCAAATGCCATTCGGGACCCATTCACGAGGTGCATATCGGTAAAGTCAAGACCGAAGACTGCACCTTCTGTCACAAGGATCTTGATGGCGTGCACTACGACGTCTTCGGAGGCAAACAGCTCGTGTGCTCGCACTGTCACGGCGATATCATTGCCGTGCACGGAGAAGGTATGGACAGTTGCGTAAAGTGCCACAAGACTGCACCGGACATCGTTAAGCCGGTCAAATCGGCTGGCATGGCGATCACATGTCAGGTCTGCCACAAGTACGATGACGCTGCGACGATACACGGCGATCTGGCTGACCCGACCGGCTGCTACAAGTGCCACAGGAGCACCCCGAACGCGACGGTAACCGAGATACCGCACAACCTGCACCTCCCGCTCAACGTGGGATGTGAGATGTGCCATCTTGAGTCCGGCGTACAGATCATTATTCCGGAGTGTGGCAAGTGTCACGATGCCGTTGACATACATAAGCTTTCGAAGATCGGGATCAGTGCCGAGGCAGCAGAATGTTCGGTCTGTCACGGAAAACCGCCAGAGAAGGAAGTGACAGAGAAACCAACCGCTGCGGAAGCAACTCCGACGGAGAAGGGTCCGGTAGAGGTGAAAGCGACAGCAGCTTCTGGCAAGAAGGTACCCGGTTTTGAGGGGCTGCTTGCTATGGTTGCGCTCGTCGCAATCTATTTGAGACGAAGACGTGAGTAAGATCGGGTAGGCTGAAACAACGCCTACTTTTTTTCATTTTTTACAGATTCGTGTTCTATATGTTGTTTGGAGCCAGTGACAGCCATTCCTGAGCATCCAATACCGCACCAGCACAATTCATCTTGCGAGATCCCTGCAACGCGAACCGCCAAAGACCCCAGATCAAGTTGATGCCCCTATACTCTCGTTCCATAAAAATCTTAAAGTAGAACCAGAGTCAGGTTTCTTTGATCGACATGCAATACGCCCCACACACAATCGAGAAAAAATGGCAGGAAAAATGGGACAGTGAGAGGATATTTCAGCCGGAAATATCAGACAAAGAGAAATATTTTATAACAATCCCGTACCCATACTTAAACGGCAATTTGCACGCCGGTCACACAAGAACTTTCACAATAGGCGACGTTGTGGCGAGATACCGGCGCATGATCGGATCAAATGTCCTTTTTCCGATGGCGTTCCACGCAACCGGAACTCCGATCATCGGTTTATCCGAATTGATCGCAAAACGCGACCCCGAAACGATGCGCGTCTACACCGAACTGCACGGCATACCAGAGGACGTGATTGCGGAGCTCGAATCTCCTGAGTCGCTTGTTGCGTACTTTGCAAGGGAATCCGAGGCTGCGATGCGCATGATCGGGTACTCCATCGACTGGACGAGGAGGTTCACGACGATTGACCCCGCGTACAACAGGTTCATCGAATGGCAGTTCAACAAGCTTCACGGGATGGGCTATGTTGCGAAGGGGTCACATCCTGTGCGGTGGTGCCCGAATGACGATAATCCTGTCGAGGATCACGATTTGCTTCGAGGGGAGGGCGCAAACATCCTTGATTACACGCTGCTCAAGTTCAGACTCAGACCGGACGGATCAGAAGGGTCTGATAGACCAGACGGATCGGAGGGGTCAGATGAGTCGAAATCGGAGCGGTGGACCCTCCCGTGCGCAACACTCCGCCCGGAGACCGTCTTTGGGGTCGTGAATCTCTGGGTGAACCCGGATGTTGTGTACGCAAAGGTCACAGTCGATTCCGAGCGGTGGATCGTGAGCGAGGACGCGTATCAGAAACTTCTGCACACCGACAAAGAGGTTGAGAGGATAGGGGAGATTGCGGGGAGGGCGCTAATCGGAAAGACGGTTGAAAATCCTCTGATCGACCACAATGCCCTGATCCTGCCAGCAAGTTTCGTTGATCCCGCGAACGGGAGCGGAATTGTGATGAGCGTTCCAGCGCATGCTCCTTACGACTATCTTGCGCTAAAAGACCTCGACGGGGTGAACCTCACCGAATACGGCATCTCTGATTCTGACATCTCCGGGATCGGGATGATCTCACTGATCGAGGTTCCGGGAATGGGCGAGTTTCCGGCTGTTGAGATCGTGAACGAACTCGGGGTCAAAGATCAGTCAGACCCGCTTGCAGAGCAGGCGACAAAACTCGTGTACCGGCGGGAGTTTCACAGAGGGGTTCTCAAAGAGAACACCGGAAAGTACGCAGGAATCGCTGTTTCGAAGATAAAGGACGTTCTGACCCGCGATCTCATTGAAGAGAATCTTGCAGACGTCTTTTACGAGTTCAGCGAACTTCCGGTTGTGTGCAGGTGCGGGGCTACGTGTGTTGTCAAGATGGTTCGAGACCAGTGGTTCCTCACTTATTCGGATCAAGAGTGGAAGGAGAAAGTATACGCCCATCTCTCCCGTATGCAGATCATTCCTGAGGAATTGCGCATCGAATTCGAGAACAAGATCGATTGGCTCAAGGATAAGGCGTGCGCAAGGAGAAAAGGGCTTGGTACGAGGCTTCCGTGGGATAACGAGTGGCTGATCGAGTCTCTTGCTGATTCGACGATCTACATGTCGTACTACCTGATCTCAAAGTATGTTGACCGACTTGACATCTCGAATTTGACTCCCGAATTCTTTGATTATGTGCTACTCGGTTACGGAAATGCCGAGGATCTGCCAGCAAACGGTGATATTGCAAAACAGATACGCAAGGATTTTGAATATTGGTATCCTGTTGATCTCAGGTCGTCAGGAAAGGATCTCGTCTCGAATCATCTGCTATTCTTCATCTTTCACCACGTAGCAATCTTTCCGGAGGAAAATCTGCCGAAAGGAATCGCGATAAACGGTTTCGTCTCGCTTGAAGGCGAGAAGATGAGTAAATCGAAGGGGCCGCTCCTAACGCTCAAACAATCGGTTGGCAAGTACGGCGCGGATGTGACCCGGCTCTACATCCTCGGGACTGCGGAGCACACGCAGGATGCGGACTGGCGAAATGAGGATGCGAAGAGCACGCAGAAGCAACTTGAGCGGTTCTACAACATTGCCTCTGATGTCCTCGGGATTTCGGGTGGGAGCAGAGACGCGGGTGCGAGAGAGGGCGGCAGCGAACCGAAGATGATTGACAGGTGGATGATGAGCATGCTCCAGCACAGAATCGCGGAGACAAGAGCGGCTCTCGAGGTGCTCCGCACGAGGCACGCGCTCCAGAATGCGTTTTATCTGCTCATGAACGATCTCAGGTGGTATCAGCGCAGAGGCGGCGTCTCATCGCTTACAGACGTCGTTGACGTCTGGATTCGACTGATGACTCCGTTCACACCGCACGTCTGCGAAGAACTCTGGGAGATCGGCGGCAGGGGCGAAAGGCGCGGCTTTGTCTCGCTTGCGGACTATCCAGTACCAGACGCAAACCTGATCGATAAGGTTGCGGAACGAGCCGAAGAACTGGTCAGACGCACAATCGACGACATCGAGGAGATTATACGGGTCGCAACGATAAAACCGGAGAAGATCACGCTTTTCACAGCCCCGGCGTGGAAGAACATTGCGTTTGAGCGAGTTCTTCTGGCGAAGCAGTCGGCACAGTCGGAAAAACTCGATATGGGCGCGCTGATTCCGGAGTTGATGCAGAACCCTGAGCTCAAGAGCCATGCGCGAGATCTCCCGAAGTTTGTGCAGCGGTCGATTACGGATGTGCAGCGATGGGGCGAGGATCAGGTCGCGGATTCTCTCGAAAAGCTTGACGAGCTGAATGTACTCTCCGAATCATCCGAATTCATGGAGGCTGAGTTCGGTTGCCCTGTTGAGGTGATTGATTCTGATGATGCAGGCGACGACGTTGATCCGCAGGGAAGAAGAAGGTTTGCAGAGCCTGGAAGACCTGCGATCTACATTATGGGGTGAAGAGCACGGAAGAGGAGGCAGAGGAGGTTGCGCAATTTCGAAGATCCTCACAATCGGGCACAGCACCAGATACCTCGTCTGCGCCGGAAAGCGCGCAGGATACACCATGTACTCGCTGGATCACTTCGGAGACTCCGATCTTCTGGCGTGCGCGGACAGATACGCACGATTTGATGGAATCACGAACGGCGACGAATTGATGAGCCATCTGGATCGATTGGACTGGGATTTTGATGCGATCATCCTCGGCGCAGGGTTCGAATACGCGGATCTGAAGGGGCATCGTGTGCTGAACAACCCGCCCGCAGTGATGCGGTCTGCCGGCAACAAGAGGTCGTTTGCAGCGGCGATGCAGAATCTTGGAATCCCGCATCCCAGGGTCTACGATTCCTATAAGATATGCGAGCTCGATTGCGATCATGCGATCCGGTACCCGGTCATGGTAAAGCCGGTCTACGGCGACGGAGGTGTGGAGAACTGGCTTGCGCACAGCAGAGCGGAGATTGAGGAGATCGAGAGGATCCATGACCGTGCAGCCGATGTACTGATTCAGGAGTATCTCGAGGGCGTTTCCGCAAGCGTTTCTCTGATCGCAACAAAGAGTGATGCTGTGGTTCTGGCAGTAAACGAGCAGCTGATCGGAACGCCGTGGCTAACCGCACACCGATTCGCATACTGCGGGAATGTGACACCATACAAAAGCGAATACGAGGAGGAGATGCGCGAGATCGCTCTCAAACTGGTTCTGAAACTGGGACTCGTCGGATCAAACGGCGTCGATTTCCTGATAACAGACGACGGTCCCGTTGTGATCGAGGTGAACCCACGATTTCAGGGCACGCTCGATACAGTCGAATACGTCACCGGTGTCAGCGTCTTCGATGCGCACGTAAAGGCATTTTTGGGAGAGCTTCCTGATATCGGTCGGGAGAAGTCCCCCGAATCATGTTTTGCAGGACGGGGAATTGTGTTTGCGGATCGTAATTGCGTAATCGACGGGGTGGTGTCACAGAAACTTACGGCAGAAGCGATAACAGATATTCCAGTGGTCGGATGCACTATTCCAGCCGGAGAGCCGATAACGACTGTTTTTTGCACGGGGCACAGCCGGTCGCAGGTGCTGCAGAAGCTTGCGGCTGCTGCATGGCGAATCAGAAGGATGATGCCATGACAAGAGATAAGACACGTCTGATCAAACTTGAATCGGATGGATCGTGAACAACGGATAATCGAGACCGCACTCTTTGCCGCAGGCGGTGCGGTCGGTCTGAACCGGTTGAGTGCTCTGATTGGCATGCCAGATGAGGACACGTCACGTATTGCGGACGATTTGATTGAGGAATACAGTAAGCGAGAGTCTGGAATCGAGATTGTGAGGCTGGAGAGTGAGTTTGGAGTTGGAGCCGAAGGCGAATCCAAATCCGGGTCTGCGCCTCCGCAGATCAGGTATCTGATGCGCATCAAATCCGAATATGCGGAATGTGTCAGATCGCTTGCCCCAAAGGAGCTTCCCGCGCCTGTTTTAAGAACGCTCTCGATGATCGCCTACCACCAGCCAGTGGCGCAATCAGACCTCGTAAAAGCCCGTGGAAACTCAGCTTACTCGCATGTACGCACCCTACTCGATCTGAGGCTGATAACGTCGGTTCCGAAGGGGCACACCAGACTGCTCATGACAACGCCCGGATTTGCAGAATACTTCGGCATGGACGCAGACGACCCGGAAGCGGTCCGGCGCGTGTTGAGTGCAAAAATGGCGTCACGGATCGGCGTAACTCCGATGTACGAGTCGCTTATGGGCCGGTGCGGGATTCCATACGTTGTGGTCAATGCATACAATCCATCAGCCAACGACCTCGCATTGTTTGGAGATATTCGTCTGCTCGTGATCTCGAAGGGATACACGGACAAAGTCAGGCAGCATTTTTCCGGGGAGATCATTGAGATTGCGTCCGCGACCTTCGACGATCTGATAGGGTCGCTCTCGGCGATCAGCAGATACGGCAAAAAAAGAGACGTTTCGAAGGTTCTTTCCGAACTGGAAGAATTGAAAGAGCGGTACCACGAGAGATCGAGAAAGCTTAACACGAAACTGGAAGTCAGGGCAAAGCCAGCGACTGAAATGGCAGCGCACATCTTAAACGACCTCGGATTTGCGATATCGCAGACCGGAATACTGGTTGCGCCGGATTACCTCGGAATAGGCGACATCACGTTCCCGACACACAAAGACGCGCCGGATGACGTGATTGCCCGGATCTGCGCAAGATATGATGCGATTCTTGATTCGTTTGACGAGCGCGTCCGTAATAACACAGGGCTTCATTGAATCTGGCGTCGGATCGGTTTTTGTTCTTCATCGTCTGAACTGAACGAATCCGTAAGTTTTACCATCTTGCTCATCCCGTTATCGTATCTGATGATCAGTTTCCTGCACTCCAAATCCTGCAGCGTCCTCGAAAGCGTGGATTTCGGAATCCCGATCCGCGCAGCAAGTTCTGCCTGATTCATCTCTCCGCTGTCGTTGAGTTCTTTTATGATCCTCTGCTCGTTCCCTTTGAGGGCATTTAAGATATTCTCGATCTTACCCGGTTCGATCTCTAAATTTGAATCCGGAACTTGTGGATACGTTACAGCATGATCAAAAGTTTCAGGTCTGGCAGATAGCATATTATCTCCAAAAAATAAAAAGGGGAATTAAAATCCCCTAGGGTTCTGCATCGAATATGCTGATGCCGTAGCCCATCCTGCTTGCATTGTCGCTCTCATTGATCTCATAAGTCCCTGCGATATATGAGCCGCCTGCCATCGTCAGCGATACCGGCATCGAATGCGACATTATCAGCCCGCCACCACGACTCATCTCGAAACTGAGACGCTCCATGATGCTCTCATTCAGATTCACAGCAACCGTCATGTATGCGGTCATGTTCGCGGACTCGTTCAGGATATCGATATGTACCGATGCGTATCTGTCCGAACTCCTGTAACTCCTGTTCAAACGGATTACGCGCTCTTCTTCGCTACTCGTGACATTGGCATTCACGCCGCCCTCGATTTCGATTGTCACATCTGCTACAGGCGATAGCATGGCAGCTACCCAGCTGACGTTATATTCTCTTCCATCCAGCAGTTCCTGCACGTCTGGATCAGAGAGCGCGATATCGATTGCGTGCTCTTCTTCAACTGGTGTCAATGGTTCGATGGTGGGTGGCAGAGATTCCAACATTTCGTAAGTTGTCCTGAATGTGCTCCTCTGGAGTACTTCTACCACTTCCTTCTCATCCAGATTCACCATAACCGTCGCACCGTTTTGTCCTTCTGATACATTCAGGATACCTATCATCACCGCCACCTGCATATCCTCTCCTTCCCTATTCAGATTCAGGGAAGGCATCCCTTTCACGCCCTCGATCTCGTACTCCCTGCCATCTATCAACTCCTGTACCTCAGAGTCGGCGAGTGCGATATCGATTGCTTCCTGCCGTTCTTCCGGTGTCAGTTCTCTCGGCGGCGCAAGTTCGATCGTCCCTGTTCTGGCACTGGCAGTTATCTTGCCTTCACGTATCACAACCATCGTAACACCAGTGGCATTTATGCCTGTGCCGTTGCCATAAGCCTCTGCCGAATACAGCACCGTATCCTCTACCGGGGACTGCGGCGCCATCCATTGTGCGCTCACGATCCCGAGCCCTGCGCCCACCATCGCAAGTACTGCGATCGCGAGCAAACTGTTTCTGTTCACATTCTTATCCCCATATCTGCTTTCGTATTCTGTCTTTCGGAGTACCTGTGATGGATGGTACTTTCGTGTCTCTGCCTTCGTGGAAATTGCGAGTCCGCCCATTCCGGCACGCTCGCAGCTCCAAGTCCTGTTCCTGTGCAAACCATCGCAATCAATGCGACGGCAAGCAAGCTATGTCTATTCATGTCTTTCACCTCTTGTTCTGTGTTCTGCTGCCGGGAATTTGTGTCATCGCGCCCCCTCGCGTTGGCGCTCAAGAGATGCTTGGATGGAACAGCGCAAGTATGCAATGTGGAACAGGTCGTTCCGGAATGTGGAACAGGTCGTTCCGAAAAATGGAACAGGTGCGGGGCAGGCGCTACGGCAACTGGTGTGCGTGTGAAGACTCGCGGATGGAGAGTTCCTCGATCGCGTTTGTCGTCTGGCAGGTAACACCAGGCTTCTCTGCGAGGTCTTCCTGTGTGAGGTCATGCATCGCCCATGGGCGCGGTTCCATTCTAGACCATAGCGTACAAAAAATAATCTTTTCATACGACATGTCGGAAACTATTTAAACCACCGATCCAAAACTACAATCATGGACGAACGAGAACTGATAGAGGTCCTGAACCCGTTCAACTTCTGGAGAGCGAGCCCCTTCACAGGCATCACCCGCCCAAAGTATCTGAACGAACTCCAGAGGCTCACATCGACCGGACAGATAATTGTTGTGACCGGTGTCAGGAGAAGTGGCAAGACTACAATCCTCGTCCAGTTCATACACCACCTGATCGAGAGCGTTTGCGTGAAAGCGTCACAAACGCTCTATGCAAACCTCGAAGACCCGCGACTCCCCACCCAGGACGGAGTTGATCTCCTCGACCGGATCATGACAGCGCATCAGGCGTTCGTCGATCCGGGTGGCTTGCGCTACCTGATCCTTGACGAAGTCCAGCGAACTCCTGGGTGGGAGCGCTGGGTCAGGATTCAGCAGGAGTTGCGCCCGGATCTCGTAATCATCGTATCGGGCTCATCAGCACAGCTGCTCTCAAAGGAACTGGCAACGCTTCTCACAGGGCGGCATCTCGATCTGGAGGTCTTTCCACTGGACTTTTCCGAGTACCTCCGGTTTCACGGCATCGATCCTGACGATCCGCTTGCAGATTCCGGGAGAATAAAAAGCCTCTCCGCAGAGTACATTTCAGAGTCAACCTTCCCTGCTGTTGTCCTGACTCCGGAGCCCGACCTCAAGGGGCGGATGGTGCAACAGATATATCGGGATGTGATCAACCACGATGTGGCACGCAGGTATGAGGTGCGGGATATCGAAAAACTGGAGGCGGTGGCAACGACGTTCATGGCGTCGGTCCCTGGTCCTGTCACACTGAACAGCACAAAACGTGCACTTGGCGGTCGTGTCTCGCTCGATTCGATTGAGCGATTCGCAAGATACCTCGAAGAGCCGTACCTGCTCTTCTTCGTGAGCACGCACTCGTTTTCTGACGGTGAAAGAAAACGAAGCCCGCGGAAGGTGTATGCTGTGGATAACGGCTTGCTCATGGCAGTGTCTCATCGTTTCTCCTCGGATCGTGGGAAGTTACTGGAGAATGCCGTGTTTCTTGACCTCAGGCGAGAGGGTTGCGAGATATACCGTCTGATGGACAAAAAAGAGGTTGATTTCCTGATCTGGGAAGGAACCGCACCCCGCGCATTGATAAATGTCTGTTCTGATGTTTCTGATGCCGATACAAAGAAACGGGAGGTCGATGGGCTGCGGATTGCCATGCGCAGGTTCGATCTGGACCGCGGGCTGGTTGTCACCTTGAGCCACAGCGAGACCATGCCGGTTCCGGAAGGCGTGATCGAATTCCTGCCGTATCGGAGGTGGGCGCTTGAGACTGAGAGGTGGGATTGAGAGGTTGTGCGGGTGGGTGGTGTGAGTATGTGGTGTAGGTGGTGGTAGTGCAGCAGCTACAGACCAGACCATACCGAAGTAATTATATAACATCTGGCACAACCATAATACACCGCACCACACGAGGTAGATCACTTGATGTTAATCGGAGAAGCACTCATTGGCGAGGAGCCAGAACTTGCGCACGTTGATTTGATAATCGGGGACAAAGAGGGTCCCGTTGGACAGGCATTTGCGACCGGAATGACCCAGCTCTCGGCGGGGCATACTCCGCTCCTCTCGGTTATCCGCCCGAACCTGCTAACAAAGCCGGCATGTCTGATCGTTCCGAAGGTGACAGTCAAGAATATGGAACAGGCGGCGCGTATATTCGGTCCTGCGCAGGCTGCTGTTGCAAAGGCTGTCGCTGACGCGGTCGGCGAGGGAGTTCTCCCAAAAGAGAAGGCTGACGATCTCGTAATCGTTGTGAGCGTCTTCATCCACCCGGGCGCAGAGGACTACAACCGGATCTATCGGTACAACTACGGGGCGACGAAGCTTGCGCTTGCACGTGCGATGGACGGATTTCCGGGAATCGAGACGGTTCTTGATGAGAAAGACCGCGGAACGCACGCGATTATGGGATTCAAGGTCTCCCGCCTCTGGGATCCGCCGTATCTCCAGGTTGCTCTCGATAATCCTAACATTGAGCAGATTCTGGGCGTAATCGGTGCGCTCCCTGACAGCGATCACCTGATCCTCGAAGCAGGGACGCCGCTCATCAAGCGGTACGGCGTGGATGTCATCGCGAGGCTGCGGGAGGTTAAGCCGAATGCGTTCATCGTCGCCGATCTGAAGACGCTTGACACAGGCAACCTCGAGGCTCGCATGGTCTCTGATGCGACCGCTGATGCTGTTGTGATTTCTGCGCTTGCGCCAATTTCAACGATCGAGAAGGCGATAACAGAGGCGCACAAGACCGGAATCTACGCAGTCATCGATACGCTGAACCTCGATGACCCGCTTCCGAAGCTGCGTGAACTCAAGAAACTTGGCGCACTCCCTGATGTCGTCGAACTGCACCGTGCGATCGATTCAGAGGATACCGAGCACCAGTGGGGCAGCATTCCGGAGATAAAGGCACTCTCTGATAAGATACTGATAGCGGTTGCAGGTGGAATCAGGGCAGACACGATAGGAGTTGCGCTAAAAGGAGCGGGTGCCGACATCATCGTTGTCGGGCGTGCGATCACAAACGCAAAGGACGTGCGGCAGGCAGCCGAGATGTTCATCACTGGGCTTGCGACAGAGGAGATCGATCAGTTCAGGGTGATGACTGACTTCTGATTCTGATTTGCGCGGCGGACGCTTGGTTGCAGTCGTTCGGAACTTGGGGTTTTGGGGCTTCTGATGCGCCTGGCAGGATCAGTGATTCGAGGGCGGTTGAACCGCTGAGACGACTGCTTGATGGTAATACTACCAAGGTACGAGATGCCGCCGCCCGTGCGCTGGATGCCATAGCGCAGGTATTCGGATGATCCGACACGCGATCAACCCCATCATCATCAAAACCCTTTAGCACACACCCACCCAAAGATTGTAACCTGCCAGAGGAATCCCACCATGGACCCCACAGAACTTGCCGCCCGCCTGATAAAAGGCGAAGACCTCCACACCGAGTTCACGGGGCACCTCATTCACGCCGCTGATTTAGCCGCATCAATCATCGCATTTGCCAATACGGACGGGGGACAGATGATCTTTGGAGTGAACGATAGCGGACAGATCACAAGGTCTTGGTGATGAAACAGACCATGCACTCCAGTTCATAGACAACATAGCATTCAACAATTGCGAGCCTCCTGTTACGATCGTTCAGGAGACGGTCAGAGACCAGCAGGGACGAATTGTCGTCATCGTAAACATCCCTAAAGGAGACCATCGCCCATATCGGACGAATCGGGGCGTGTACTATATGCGGACCGCGTCAGGACGCAGGCAGGCGTCTCGCGAAGAACTCTTGCGACTGTTCCAATCCACCGAGAGCTTTTATTATGACGAAACCTCTGTAATTCAAAGCAATGTTGCGGACTTGGACGATAAAGCGATAGAAAGGATGCTAAAAGATATTACGGGGCAGGGCTTTGATCTCGCAGGGATTTCAGGTGAGCATCTCTTAGTAAACTGGCATCTGGTCAGAGAGACAAAAACGGACGTCGGGACGCATCCCACCCCTACTCTTACAGAAATTCTCTTTCTTGCCAGCCACCCGCAGCAGTTTCTTCCTTACGCGTATGTCTCCGCGCAACGCATCCCCGGAACCGATATATCGGCAGAACCTTACGATCAGAAGCATATAGAGGGGCGCATGGTAGATATTCTCCACGATGTGATGCGGTTTCTGGATATTCACCTGATGCGCCCCCACAGACACCGGGCAAGCTTCCGAACACGGTCACGATCGAGTCTATGCGGTGGGGCGTTCATGTCCTGCGTAACTCGGGCGGTCTACAACGTCTTTCTGAAGCTGGGGTTTGTAACCGATGCGGGAAGCGGTATTCCGAGGATGATCCGCGTCTTTCGCGATGCTACAGGGCAGGAACCTATTCTTCGCATGGAGGGGAATGAATTCGTTACAGCATTCCCCCGGTCTTCCATTGTGATCTTCTGGATTGATTTCGCCCGGGAGCCAGTGCGGGCAGTTATTGAGAGACCTGCGAGGGAAGCCTTCGAATCATTAGGGTGTGATCCGGGTGGCTATCTGCACTTTCATCAGTTCTTCGGTCTTCTTCAGAAACGATATGGCTTTTCTATAAAATATTGGAAAATCGACCGGAGGAATCTCCTCGTCATAAAAGTTTTTATGTAAAGTATTAAGTTCCAGAAATAACGTGTGATACGTTTCGTCTCCGGTTTCTTTGCTCACACTTCTTGTATAATCGAAAAATTTTGCATGACTTGGAATATGCGTACCAGATAATGACGCCAATGCCTTTATTGATTGCGTCACCGCACCCCACAAAAGTTCAGAGGATTTCCTAAACTCGTTTTTACTGAAATATTTATTGGCGTTCGATAGATATTTATTTGCGGTTTTTAGATACCTTGAAGTAATATCACTCAAACCCGACGACTCGTCCATCTCTGTCATCTATTGTTACCTTCTTAATATCCGCACCAAGAACGCCGACATCTACAAGAACTTCCCACTCAGATCTGGTTTCGTCGAGGGTCGCCTTCTTCAATTGTGAAAAGGGATACCCGGCTTTGGTCCTTACAAACTCCATTGCCCTGTCAACAACTTCATCGGTATACATAGTTCGGGTAAATGAAGATGTCAGTATAAAAACATATCGCCCCGCCGGGGCTGTTTTATGCGATGGAAGCTCCCGAATCCGGATGTGTGATCATGGCGTCCGGTGACTGCCCCCATCATGACGCGTACAAACACTCTACAGATTCGCCATCCGTGCAATATCCTGCATATTCCACCCGATCACCCCAACAGAATCCATGATTTCCCTTAATTCAGGAGTGAACCCACTTTTAGAGACCACAAGATAATATTCCTTCCTCTCTCCATTATGCCACTTCACCAGATCTTTTTTCTTCTTCAGACTCTCCAGGATGCCGCATCCAGCCGTTTTATTCGTCCATTTCACCTCCCCGAATAGTATCTCGCGGGCATCTCTATTGACCGCCACCATGTCTATCTCATCCCCTCGCCGGTTCCACCACCTACCGATCCCGGACGCCTTGAAAGGCAGGTTATCAAGAGCGATCTCTGTTACGATGTCTTCAAAAACCCTGCCAACAAAGGACGGTAGCTCTGCCATCGTTTGTTCCAGTGCGATCTCGTATCTACCAGATTCTAAAAAGGATATGTTTGGGTTTACAAATCTGAACCAGAAACGCACCGTATTATCCTTTATGAAGTACCGCCCCATCTTTTTTCCACCCATGAGTGGTTCTCTCCGTTCAATGATATCGAATGTGCTGGCAAGTTCGTTTAAGTATTTGCCAAGACTGTTCATCGGAATGTCTGTAGTGTCTGAAATCTCTTTTAAGGTGTTCTTTCCGAGTGATGCTGCCTCAAGTATCGAGAAATAAGTGGTATAGTTTTTTCCGAACTCGTTTATCAGGATCTGTCTGACCTCGTCCTGCAAGAGCGCGTTCTTGCCGAAGATCATGGATTTCAGAACGCTTTCGTAACTGTCAAGCCCGTAACTTTCCACCAGTTGATAGTACCTTGGAGTGCCACCAAGTGTAGAGTATATCTTTATAATCTCTTCTTCGCTTTTAAATCCCATGTCCATGCATATCTTTCTAACCCACCTATAGTTTAGAGGTTTAAGATCGATTTTAGCAGTAGACCTACCGTATAGCGGCTCTTTTTCGTCTATAAAAATTTTTTTCATCAGTCCGATGTATGAGCCCACAAAGACCAGGAGTATACGCGAGGTATCCGAATAACGATCCCAGTACTTCTGGAATATAGAGAATATGGCAGGATCAACCGCTCGGAAGTTCTGGAATTCATCGAAGACCACGATAAGATGCCTATCTTTCGAATACTCAAATAAAAACCTTATGAAATCATCCCAATTGGAAAAATCGGGCACGAAACTGCCGGAGTTCACCCTCACAATCCCTGAGAATTCTTTCAGTAGCAGAGCGCTGGTTTTTTTATCCACAAAGAAGTACATTGGTTCAAGAGATTCCAGAACGAGCCGCGTCTTCCCAACCCGCCGCCTGCCATAGATAACGAGCATATGTGCATGTTTGTAACTGAGGGTGGATAGGTTTCTGATCACAGTGACTTCTTCCTGCCTGTTATAAAATCTCATGATAAACAATCGTACTTTTTGGTATAATACTTTTTTGTACAATTGTGGGTCAACGTACGTGATAGGGAATCGATGCAACAGGTGGCAATCGAGGATACGATCGAAGATACGATCGACGCTCCCGAATCCTGCCCCCAGCCCCCAGTGATCCGCAGCCCCTCCGAACCTTTATGATAACGGGCGTGAGAGG
>Ga0190315_1000508_pt1 | contig 19513 bp, 18 predicted proteins | sample 48701101_MG_FD_161673 | JGI IMG/M metagenome (GOLD analysis project Ga0190315, IMG submission 161673) | Hydrothermal vent sediment bacterial communities from Southern Trench, Guaymas Basin, Mexico - 4870-11-0-1_MG | ecosystem: Environmental > Aquatic > Marine > Hydrothermal vents > Sediment ...
TGAGCCACCATAATCACTTAACTTTTTTAAAGTATAGAAAATTTTATAGAACATTCTAATCTAAAAAGATCATATCTGTCCATAATTTCTCAATTTTTATGTCGTAGTAAAGTGACTGCACCCTTTTGATTTTACCCTTGCCCCTATCCTCTTTCGTCTAAAAAGTTGGCATTCATATTGCTTATTTATCAATAAGCATGATTCAAATGACTCCTACCTACTTTGAATTATGGCGGGGAGCTTGAGTGCTGGTCACACTCAAGCATGCCCTTCAAGCTTTCTTCCATTTCTGCCTTCTTCCCTTCATTTATTCCTCCTCACTTTCCTCTTTATTCCCAATTATTAACTGATGTTACGCACTCAATTTCTGTTCATTTTAAACACAATTTCACGATTTCACGCTTAAGTTTCGCTTCGCGAAACTTAAGCGTGAAATAATGTTTCGCTCCGCGAAACATTAGCGTGAAAACGACAATTGGTGTTGGTATCGGGTGGATTACTTCAATCAGTCGATATTCCACTTATTTTATAAGAGTATCTACATCAATGCGTGATATTTTGTGCGCTTGCATAACCTTGATAAGAATCGGGGTGCGTAACATCAGTTATTAATTTTTATATCAATTATCAGTTCTTTGCCCCAGTTTGCGGATGAACAAAAAAATGGCTCGGTAAAATAGAGAACAACCACAAGGGATTGCCCCTACCATGAGATAACTGATAACTGATAACTGATAACTGAATCAAACGACGCGCCGCATCATAATGATAGCGATGACTAAAAATACGATTGGGGGTAAGAAGGCACTCAGCGCAGGGTTGATCTCATAGACTAATCCAAGATTATTACTGGTTTGGTTGAGCATGTGAAAACCGACACCAATTAATGCGCCTACCAAAAAACGTTGCCCCCCCGATACGCTGCGTAATGATCCAAAAACAAAAGGAATCGCTAAAAAAATCATAGTGATGCTAATTAATGGATAATTTAAGCGCGTCCAAAACGCTAATTCATATTGTGCTGTGCGCTGATCATTTTGCCGTAAATATTCAATATATTTATAGAGTCCCAAGCTAGATAATTGTTGAGGGTGAATGACCACATTTTTGATGATTTCGGGTTTTAAAATCGCATTCCACGTTGTACTTTCTAAATGTTGACGTGTGACGAAAGTGGGTTCAATCCGAGTTCGTGTCACATCATAAAGTTTCCATTGTCCATTATGATAATAGGCCTTTCTGGCGTTTGTTATGGCACGTAAACGCTGTTCGGCATCAAATTCATATAAGGCAATCCAGCCAAAACCCCCATCAGGATAAATTGTGCGAATATTAATGAAATCAAACTGATCGCGTGCCCAAAAACCATAGCGTCGGTTAAAAACCATTTGTTGATGATCATGTGTCGATTGTGCAATAGAACGCATATTGTTAGCATATTGTCCACTCATGGGCGCTAAGGTTTCACCAATCAACATCACGAGTATGGTTAATGTTAAACCAATTCTTAAAACAGATAGCGCAATACGCACAATGGATACCCCGGCCGCCCGCATCACTATCAATTCGCTGTTATTAGCCAATATCCCTAATCCCAATAAACTACCTAGCAAAGCCGCAGTCGGAAATAAGTCATAAATATGACGCGGGATTTCTAGGACGACGTATTGAATAGCTTCCCACAATCCGTAGCGTTGTTTACCGATATCATCAATTTCGTCAATAAAAGCAAAAAAAGCAAACAAACCGACGAGTATGAATAAAACTATCAATATGCCGGCGAGTACGCTTTGACTAATATATTTATCAATGGTTTTCATAAATTTAGTGTCAATGAGAACGATAAGGGCAAACACTAAAGGAGAGCCCCCTTGCTTGGTAATAGGCATTTTTCAAAAGGCAAAAGTGCTTGTGTAACGGTGGACAGTATACTCAATGCCAGTAATGCCTCATTCCATTTTTATTTCCCCCCATAAGGGGCGAATTCCAAAAAAAAGGGTCATTATCAATCTCAATCGCGCGTAAGCAAAATAAATTTTGCACTCCAATCGCGCGTAAGCAAAATAAATTTTGCACTCCAATCGCGCGTAAGCAAAATAAATTTTGCCCTAAAATCGGGCCTTCAAGATTTATCGAATTTTGATTTTGTAATTTGTAATAATTGATAGTGTACTAGGTGGGGTTCAAAAAAATACATCAACGGTTATATGGTCTTTTTGTAAAATAACATTTGTAAAATCATAAACCAATCCTTGTCGTTTTTGTTGGTTTTATCCTTTATAATCTGAGTTTTATTAATTAATTGGAGAAATTAACCCAATGAAACAAGTCGCCCCTTTACGTTACGATGTTATTTTCAAAAAGGCGTTTAGTCACCCAAACCTTTTCACCGCGTTAGTCAAGGATTTCCTTGGCATCCAATTGGAAATTGATGAGGTGGAAAATGACAAAGCTTTTATTCCACCGGTGGGTAATGTGGCTACCAAATTCGATTTATTCGCTGAAGATAAAAACAATCGTGTGATTGTTGAAGTACAACACGCTCATGATTCAGATACTTTTGAGCGTTTTATGTACTATCAATGTAGTGCAATGGTAGAAACCGTTATCAGTTCTGAAAATGACGCTTTTCCAATAACCGTCATCACGATGGTTTTTTTTACGCAGAAAAAAACGCCAAGTCCAGATAGCGGCATTATTGTGCATGATTTTGAACCCAGAGATTTTATAACGGGCAAATTGCTTGATAAGCTTTATCTGTGTAAACATAAACTCATTTTTGTGTTTACCAATAAATCGTCTCATAGCAAGACACCAAAACCATACCGCGAATGGATGCAAGCGATTCATGATAGCTTGGATGGAGAAGTGGATGAGCAGGCGTATACCAATCCTTCAATCCAAGCACTTTTTCAGGTGATTGAGAAAGATAAAATCACACCTGAAGAGCGGGCCCGTATGAAGGAGGAACATAATCGGGAGGAAGCGGAGATGCAAAAGTTTAAAGAGGGGGAAGAGAAAGGACGAAAAGAGGGCAAGGATGAAGGCATGAAGGAAGCCGCCCGTAATTTTAAAGCCCTTGGCACCCTGACAGACGAACAAATAGCCAGTTCAACGGGCTTAAGTTTGGAAATCGTCAAGACACTGTGAAGAAAAATGGTGGGTTTAGCTGGCCTTCGGCTCGCTTTAGCCACCCTACGCTCGCTACATATAAGTGGATTAACATTTCCAATATCGAATAGAACGCTGATTATCATGATTATCATGATTAATACTGATTAAAATGATTTTAAAAAATCAGCGCGAATCATGACAATCATGATGATCAGTGTTCTATCTAATCTGCAAAATAACAGGAACGAAAATCAGGCAGAGGCAAAATAAATTTGGTTTGAAAATCGGGCCTTCAAGATTTGATTTCCGTTCAAGATTTCTCGAATTTTTATTTTGTAATGTGTAATGTGTAATGTGTAATGAGTCATTATTTAATTGAAAATCGAAATTGTCGATGAAAAGATGTTCAAGTTTCAAAATAGTCTTCAAAAAAAATAACCCCGTTTTGCCTCCCAATTCAAATCCCTAAGATGGACTGTATCTGTAGGGACTACCCATTTTGCCCTGTTCCTCCCCCCAAGCCTGTCGCGTATGAACCATTTTTTTGGCATGTTTCGACATAGCATTGAGAAAAACGGTACTGTAATATACGCCGCTCTTGCATCTGATGGTCTGTAGGGACTACTTTTATTTTGCCAGAGCCCGACTTTCGTTCCAAATTTATTTTGCCAGAGCCCGATTGGAGTGCAAAATTTATTTTGCGAAGGCCTGATTGAGATTGATAATGACCCTTTTTTTTGTAATACAAACAATGTTTGTACGTCTTAAAAGTCATCATGTGATATTAATTTCATTTAGAATTGACAATCGTTATAGGACAAACGACGATGAAAATCATGAAGTTTTTTCTCATCATTCAAGCCGCTGTTTTAGCGGTTTTGATAAATATGTCAGCTTTTGCGGAGTTACCCAAGCTGACAACAACGCCGCTTTCTGGGGTTACTTTTCCCGAAAGCGTGCTTGATCTCAACGCGAGTTTTACCCTTGATGGTGTCTCAATCGAAGGGGGTATTTTACCGCTGTTGAGCCAAACGGTTACCGCACTTGATATGGGTAATTTTTCAACCTTTGCTCAAGTCAACGGTATCATGCGGGTCACTGGCACTGGCAGTGATGAGGGCGTGGAACTTTTCTTTATGCCCCCTTTGGAGAACAATATTGAGATAGTTAATACTGGCGGTCCTAATTTAAACGTTATCGGGGATGGCAGTTACGTCGCTACCGCTACTAACGGTTTGCAGATACGTTTCTACTCTGCCCCAAAATACCCTGCTTTATTATTGGAAGCCATTGGTGGTGTAGCGGCTGGTGCGTGGGTGAGAGTTAACGAGGATGGCCTGATCCTTATGAATATCGTCGCTGCCGATGGCACGAATAAGTTAATCGCCGGTGCTTTTGAACCAAATGTGATACCAAGTGAGCTGTCACCGGGCATTCATTTTGAGGGAATAGCCGGTGCTGAAGAAACGGCAACCCTTGTTTACAGCGATAGTACTCAACAAAAATTCCACCAAACCATAGTGGATCGCCAAGCGTTGGATGCAGCGGTGGAACCCTTTAGTGATCAGCTTAGTCTTTCGCTGGAGCATCATGCTGACGGTACAGCACATTTCGTACTGGACGGCAATCCTTGGTATGCGACACCAGAAATGGCGGTGACTTTAGTGAGTGATAAGCCTAATCCACCCGTTATTAATGTGCTTACTGCAAACACAGTAGAGTTAATGGTGGGGGTGATTCTATTCGATACGATGCCACTGAACCTCTGACTTCATCCGAACGCTTCGAGGTTGTTTATGGCTTACCCACTCTGAATGACAATGAGGTATTGCTCAGGACTCAGTCGGGCAACTACATGACAATCGATGATGTGGGCCATACAAGCGGCAGCAGTTGGATCCAAGCGACTGCTACGAACTATGAGGATGCCGAGGTTTTGATTATCGCTCAGGATAAACCGGAGATCGGAGATGCGAAGAAGAGTTCTGCTGTTATTCGTTCTGCTTCTCACCGTCAAAGTTATTTCTACAATCATAGGGACTTTGACATTGGAATAAAAGAGAAAGCTAAAATTACTAATGGTATTAATGAGGATGAAATCTTTACCCTGTTTGAGTACGACGACGGCTATGCGCATTTCAGAACGGAGAATGGTGCTTACCTGAGTGCGGCGAATAATCTTTACCTCGTTAATACGTCAGAAGTATCTGCTTGGGAAACTTTCAAGTTACTTCCTGCAACTGGGCCTCAGAGTGTCTATCCGGGAAATAGAACCGTTAAAATTCAGGCTGTCAACGGCCAATGCTTCATGTATAGCATTTCCCGCTTGGGTAAAAGACACTTTTAAAGACAATGCTCAAAGCAATTCTTAGCCTCATTTGGAGTAATCATCGAAAAAGCGTCTGCGATGCTTTGAAAAAGTTGTTCGGTATCTGAAATAGTCGTTTTCTTGAGGAAACTTTTGATTTTAGCCCAGATAAATTCAATGGGGTTTAATTCGGGTGAGTAAGGAGGAAGAAAGACAACACCTGCTCCTGTTGCCTCAATCATTACAATAACCTCTTCATCACGATGGCTTGAAGCATTATCAAGAATAACAACTTTAGATGGTGTTAAGATAGGAATTAGAAAATTTTCGACAAAAAATCCAAATAAATGTGCTGTAAGAGTTCCTTCATAACAAAAAGCCGTTAATATACCTTCAATTCCTAAAGCACCAATTGTGCTAATTCGAGTTCCTCTGGTTAGGGAATTTGAACATTTAGCTCGTTCTCCTTTATTTGAGCGAGCATAATTGCGAGTGAGATTTCTAATGCAACCCGTTTCATCAATAAAAATAAGATCTTTGGCTTCAAATGGCGCAATATTTTGTTGATAATTTTTTTGTTTTTCCTGATTTTCAAGTGTCTTTTTTCTGGGATCGAATAAACTCTTTTTTTTCGAGTTATTTTTAACTTTATTAAAGTTCTATCAATGGTTGATTTACTCACTGATTCAAAATGTTTGTTATACTCATTTTGAATTTCTTCAAGGGTTAAATCAGGTTGGTTTTCAATTAAATTTTTAATAAAAACATGCCCTTGAACATTAATTGATGAAGGATATCCACCACCATGAGGTTTGGGAGCAATGGAACCTGTTTGTTTGAATTGTCTTAATAGAGAATAAATAAAACGGAATGAAACTTTAAAACGTTTAGCTAAACCTCGCATTGAACCTTCTTTATTTTCATAAGCCGTAATTATTTTTTGTCGTAAATCTATTGAATAAGCTTTTGGCATTTTTTTTTATCGAAGAAGTTTTAGTTAATTAAAATTTAAACCGTTTTTTGTCTTTTACTCAAGCGGGAAACGCTATAGTGAAAAATTTATTTTGCGCTTGGAGTGCAAAATTTATTTATGCGGCCCGACTGGAATGCCTGTGATTTTATTTTTATTATTTTATTTTTATTGAGTTTTCAAACTACTGATAATGTTTTAAATTATTGATTTATAAATATTAGAGTTGTCCGAAAATAAGGCTTTTGTTAATATAACTTTTCACGCTTAAGTTTTGCGCGCAAAACTTAAGCGTGAAAAATTGTTTTTATTGGGATAAAAGTTATTTACGGACAAGTCTATTGTTATTTTTTATAAGGTGAAAATCATAACAATTCAAAATTAGGGCGCGTTTTTAGGGCGTGTCATCAATTCATCAATTAACCTCAATCCAAAATACCTATGTTTCGTTGGATAATGTGGTAAAATAATTTTGCCTGTAAAGTTTGTAGCTCACCGGTAGAGCACTAGCCGCCTTGGCAAGGCGGAAAGAGGAAGGTGGTTCGATTCCACTCAGGCTTTATCAGGCTCTTTTGACAAGTGATGCCAAAGAGGTTTCCCAAACCTCGGAGATTTGGGCACTTGGGATTTTAGCGTTTTCATTGAATAGCTGAAACTTTTACAACACCATTTTAACCCTCACATTCTTTGCGATTGGACAAGTGAGCATTGATACACGCTATGAGTTGTTCATGCTGAAACGGTTTAGTAATGTAATCAACCGCACCCAGTTCAAATCCTTTCGTTTTATCAAGGCTATCAGTTCGTGCCGTCAGAAAAATGATAGGAATATCCCGTGTCTGTTTTTTGGATTTCAATCGTTGAAAAACTTCAAAACCGTCCATTTCTGGCATCATTATATCCAACAGTATTAAATCAGGTAATATTTTTTTCAACCGTTTGAATACCGGTTTTACCATCTCGTGCAATCCGTACTTTAAAGCCAGCATTGGTTAAAATCCTTGGCAATACCCCGACACAATCAGGTACATCATCAATGATTAAAATAGTTTTCTGATTGGAATTGCTATCATTAGTGTCTAAGCAAAAATAACTTTGACAAATTCCAAATAGAGTTATCCCGATAAATTTGACGACTTGAAAAATCCGATTTTTGGAATGAAAAATCCGATTTTTGGCAGGACAAAACTTTTCTGGACAACTATAACGGTTCAGAAAAATAATCTCACTAAAGGGGGAAAACACACAAGGGCAGCCCCTACATAAAATAGACGAGATAACGTTTAAAGGGGCATACCTGCGTGTCTGCCCTTGTGAAATTATTGACCTGAAATATCTAATATACCGAATTTCAAATTGAGTCTGTTTGGGATGTAAAAATGTTCAACTTATTTTTTCTCAGACACTTAGTCATTAGAGATACTTTTCACCTCATGAATGGAAGAAAACGTTTCGGGTCAAATTGCAAACCTTGCCCGGCAATTGCTATTTTATAATTATATAAGCCTCTTGCAAAACTCTGGGCATAAACGAGAAATCAATGACTTACATGTCATTATGTACTCGTAAGTTATTGATTTATGGTTGGGCGTTGGAGTTTTGCAAGAGCCTCATTAGTGTTAATAATTATTTCAACTCAATTATTTTTAAGCGTAATAAATTGTGAATTATATTGATGATTAATTATTAATAACTGATGTTACGCACCCTGATTCTTATTAAGGTTATACAAGCGCACGAAACATCACGTCTTGATGCCGATACTCTTACAAAATGAGTGGGCTATCGAATGATTGAAGTGAACCAAACTTGACCAGCATCAATTGTCGTTTGCGTTCTTCAATCCAAGAAGTTGAGTGCGTAACATCAGTTAATAAATCTTAATATATCCATTAAACATTATCAATTAATCATAGTTCATAATTAAAAAAGATATTTCAAACAATCCAAAATACCTATGTTTCGTTGGATAATGTGGTAGAATAATTTTGCCTGTAAAGTCTGTAGCTCACCGGTAGAGCACTACCACCTTGCCAAGGTGGCTGGGGAAGGTGGTTCGACTCCACTCAGGCTTTATCAGGCTATTTTGACAAGTGATGGCAAAGACAGTATAGATTACCTTGCCTGTAAAGTCTGTAGCTCACCGGTAGAGCACTATCCGCCCTGCTCTGGCGGAATTAGAGGAAGGTGGTTCGATTCCACTCAGGCTTTATCAGGCTCTTTTGACAAATGATGGAAAAGACAGTATGACTACCTTGCCTGTAAAGTCTGTAGCTCACCGGTAGAGCACCATCCGGCTACGAACTGGAAATGGTGGAAAGTGGTTCGACTCCACTCAGGCTTTATCAGGCCTTAATTCGAGGGGGGTACTTTTATGAAAGAACCTGAAAACAAAAAACGTTTATGGCGGCAGGGTGATATTCTCATCCAAGAATGCGACTGGTTTCCAAATAAGATTAAAAGAAAAAAAGGGACTGTACTTGTGCATGGCGAAGCAAGCGGGCATACGCATCGGATTGCAGATAAACGCACTGCTCGTATTTATAAAAGTATGCACAAAGAACATGAACAGAACGGCACTTTATTTTTAGAGATTTTTGCTGAAAAAGCCGAGATAGTGCATCCTGAACATCATACTATCCCTCTGGAAAAAGGCTTATACCACATTTGGCGACAACGCGAATTTACCATCAAGGGAGGTTTCCGCATGGTTGCGGACTAGAATTATGTTACCCGCACTTCATGAAAAAGGAAAAACGGTCTTAGTTGAGAGCGTCCAAAAATATCATGCTTGGCGGCAAAAGGTGGAATGGCTGACTTCGGGAAGGGCCCCTTCAGGATTGACCATCAATGGCCATTTTTCTTTGGCATCGCTAAAAATCCGTTCTCTGCCTGAATCTTTAACCATTAAGGGCGATCTTGATTTACGCCAATGCCAACGATTGTCCCGTATAGGCGATGGATTACGGGTAGATGGCGATTTGCTGATTGGCGGACGCTTGGGCCAACTCCCTTCTCATCAAAAACGCCTTCAAACTGATAAGGATGCCCCTTTATTCTTAACCAAACTGAGTCTACAAGGGCAATGTCCGTTAGAATTTTTGCCTGAAAAATGGGATGTCAAAGGCGATTTGGCGGTGCGGGGTTGCACCCGTTTAAAAAGCTTGCCACGGCAATTTAAATTAGATGGTAGTCTTTTAATCAACGGTTGCCCTGCTTTTGAAACGCTTCCCGATCCCTTAGTACTCAATGGCGATCTGTATTTGATCGGGTGTTCCAGATTACGCAAATTACCCAGACAATTGTTAGCGCGTCGTCTTGTCGTCATTGGCTGCGGAATAGAAACGCTGCCAGAGGAAATGGTGATTACCGAAAGCATTCATATAGAGGGTTGTTCGCAATTAACCCAATGGCCAGCCCGTATGGATTGTTTAGAATCGGAAGGATTAGAACGGTTTACACTTTATAATTGCCCTGCACACCAGTTACCAGAACACATTGTTGCGCGTGAAAAAGTGTGTTTTGTCGATCTCAACACCAAAGAATTGAAAAGCAACCTCACCGCCAAATTCATTTTGATTCATAAATGCCGTGAGTTGGAAAAAGTCAGCGGCACACTCACAACCTCGAAGCTCAGTTTTTATAATTGTACCCAGTTACAACAATTTTCCTCATTGCCCCAAAAAATTCAACGACTTGATTTGACCAATTGTCAAAGCTTAGACGCATTGCCAGATTCATTGCTATTCCATTCCAAATGGCCGAATCAGAATGAGCTTATTTTAACCAATTGCAAGGCATTGTGTGACTTACCGAAAAAAATGGCATTTGGTGGACGCTTGGAAGTATCTGGTTGCGGGCTGACCGGCTTTCCTCAAAAGATGCGTCAATGCCAAGTGTTATGGCGCGGCCATTGGGTTCCTCCCGAGACTGTTTTTTATCCAGAAACCCTAACCCCTCAAGATATTCTTACTCAACCCAACGCTGAAATCCGCCGATTAATGTTAGAAAATAGACTGTCCACCGTCATTGCCTCAAAAACTTTTTAAAGAAAGGTTAGTCACCACCACCTGACTTTCGCTTTCAGACAACTGCTTTAGCTGTTGGCTTTAATAAGTTTTTAATCTACCCCGGCAATCCCTTGTGGTTGCCCTTTGTAGTAAAATACCTGTTTATTTGTGGTTCAGTACTTATATGTTCAGAAAAATAATTTCACTCAAGAGGGGCGAACACGCAAGGGCAGCCCCTACAAATGGAATGTAACGTCAGTTCTCCCGCTTCATCTCCCGCCGGACCTGAGCTGGGCTCTTTTTAGCCCAACGCTGAAAAGCCTTACGGAAGCTTCGCTCGTCGCTGAATCCCAACTGGGAGGCAATTTTATCAATGCTGATGCGCTTGTTAGCGAGCAATTCCAGCGATTTGGCGTAACGGGCCTTGTCCAGCAGAGTACTGGCACTGGTGCCAGCGGCACTGATGCGTCGTTGCAAACTGCGGATGCTCATGGCCATACGTTGCGCCAGTCCGAATACCGTATAGTCACCCTTCATCGCATTACGTTCAATCGCCTCACGGATATCGGCAAGCCCATCAGTATCGCCCTTGCCCTGTTCATGACGAAGACGGGCCAAATGCCATTCAATTGATTCCCGTGTTTCTATTCCAGCCTTTTTATTTGGCCTGTTTAAGACTTCACGAGTGCAAAAAACGGCGTTGAAATTTGCTTGGAAGGTAACCGGCACTTTGAAAAAATCTTTGTAAACGGACAGAGGTTTTCTGGCCGGATGCCGAAACTGCACACGCGCAAGAGTATCGTCGCCGAAATACTCCCGTATGATTCGCGCACTAACTCCAACGCAAACCTCCCCACCCACCCCCTCATCAATTTCATCAAATGGATGAGACATCCGTAAGATTGCCTCTGTGGCAGTCTCTATCCATTCTAGTTCAAGTTGCTCAGAGAACAATTTCTGGTTCTGTACTATCAAGGTACACATCGTGCGTATATCAGGAGCCCTACTCAGGAAGCGCCATGGTGAACCTAGAAAAGTGAATGGAACGATCTGTGCCAATTCTAGGGATAAATTCTTCTCTGAAGGCAGCTTGGCTAACAAGCGAAAGATTTCCAACATGAATTTCTCGGGTATACGGCTGTCCGGGTTCATCAGAGCAGAGGGATTGAGGCCAGTCATTTTTATAATGCTTTCAAAAGGCACGCCAACGGAAGTCGCAAAGAACGTCGTGATGCTGCCTAAGCTTGTTAGGGTACTGTGCTTTTTCTGGATTTCATTTGGGGGGGACATGGGTATTACATCCAAGTTGGGGCTTTACGCCGGGAAGCGTAACTGATAACGATATCTAACCGATATTATCTAAATGAACGGTTGAGCCTCTTGCAAAACTTTTGAACATGAACGATAAAACAATAACTTACGGAAACAATATACATTGTAAGTCATTGATTTGTGGTTGCACGTCAGAATTTTGCAAGTCCCTCGGTTGTTATAAAGTTTTGGTAGTCTCTAAAAACAGACACTGAGGATGGGAAAGCTTCAATGAGCGTGCTTTAATGACGGATTGACCTTATAAATAGAGATGGATTTGGACGTGTTTACGGTTTGATTAATTGGAGCCTCTTGCAAAACATTTATTTTGCTTCTTTGCTCTTTCCGTGCAAAATTTATTTATTTTCGCGAAGGCCCAATTGAGATTGATAATGACCCTTTTTTGGGGAATGCGCCCTAAAGCGAATGTACTCAAGGCAGGTAATGCACTCCAAGCAAACTAAAGTTCGCACTCCAAGCAAACTAAAGTTTGCACTCCAAGCTCGCAAGTTTGATAAAAAAAAGTTTATGACTTATTTTTCAATAATGTCTCTACTTGTGGGTAAAGATAAGCTTTGAAAAAGGGGCCTAAGGGGATTTAAAGCATTTTAGGTGCGTCTCCCTTTGAAAAAGCGGGATTAGGGGGATTTCGTGAATGAAACCGGTTTTTCAAGACGGGTAAATAAAACAAAACTAATATAATGAGCAATAGGCCAATATGTACCCACCATACGCCTATCCAAGGCGGCACATCGCCATGTTCTACCCATTTTTTGGCCACATTCAACAAATTGTTATAAATCAAATAAATGAGAATGCCAAATAAGATTTTGGCGTAATGTCCTTGACGCGGCGTAGTGTGAGACAAGGGTATGGCTAGGGCCGCCAATAAAATGACTGATAAGGGTAAAGATAAACGCCATTGTAATTCGGCTTGTAGTGAAGCTTCTGATGTAAACCAAAGTAGATGGGTAGGCAGGGCCTCCCGTTTGCCACTTGGAAGCGCATCAATACGTTTAGGAATTCTAATGCGATGCTCTGCAAATTCAGTGATGACATAACTTAAACTGCCTGGCCGACTTTCATAACGATGCCCCTCAACTAATACTAAATATAATTCATCCGCTTGCATTAACTGATAACCTTGTTTGGCCACCATAACGATCTGTTTATGATCTAAATTAACCTGCACAAATAGAGTGTGCATTGTATTGCTGTCAGAATCAATGTTTTCTACATAAAAAATGCCGTTGCCGTGATTAAACTCTCTAAAGCGTCCAGCGGCTATGCCACCGACTTCTGCCATCGTTTTCAATTGGACTTGTAAAAGTCCCCTTTGACTTTCAGCCCAAGGTGCCAGTACTAAAGATAATAAACCAATGATAACGGCAAAAATGACACCAAAGCTGATAATACTGTTGACCGGCACACCAATACCACAGGCCGCCATCGCCGTGATTTCATTATCTTTATACAATCGCCCCAAGGCTAACAAAAGGGCTAAAAAAAATCCCAAGGGCAAAATAAGCATCAAGTCGGTTAATAAGCGTAAAGCTAATAATTGAAAAATAAACTGTGCCGGTAAATCGCCTATTGAGGCTTGTACTAAATACTTCATAAATCGGTGACTGATATAAATCAATATCAATAATGCTGTTAAGGCGAGTAAAATGTATAATATTTCACGAAATAAGTAACGGCTAATAATCAAAAAAAGACTCCATTATCTTTGTGTTATGGGTGAGCATAAGAATAAACGGGTGCATTGCTATTTCCCCTTTTGAACTTTAGGCGATTGTATATGAAGGGATAAGATCGTGGCAATGTTTCGGTTTAACCCTTTCATTATTATATAATAAGAATCCTTGTCATTAGGTTTTAAGGGAAAAGATCGTGGTAAAGTTTGGCTTAAATCCCGTCATAAATAATCATTGTCATTATAGATTTTAAGGGAAAAAGATCGTAGTCATATTTCGCTTTAATCCTTTATTATATACAATTGCTTTCCGTTAGGATTTATTAGACTTGTTTTATTTTTGGAGGGATTTGCAAAACACCGACGTGCAACCATAAATTAACGACTTTTCAAGCAAATGTTTTTGCGCGTAAAAACGCCTGAAAAACATGATATCAACTTCTCGTAAGTTATTAGACATTATACCGATAATATTTAAATGCTTGATTTTATTGCTTTTAAAAATATTTTTTAAATCTAAGAGATAAATAAGTTGTATTAAATCGGTATAAACTCTATTGTTTTATCATTTTTGCATTAATAGCTTAATCGTTTTGCAAGAGGCTCTTTGTATTACTCGATGATCAAGTTTTTGATGTTATTTGGCTTTACGGCAGTCAATCTTTGAGTGTCTATATATGCAAATCATTGATTATTAAGGAATTTAAGTTTTAGGCCTTAAAATAATATATCGTTTTAAATCAACGGTTTACAAAAAACGTGATCATCGAGTATTAGATTTGAATAAAAAAATGATACTCTAATCTAAAAGTGTGTTTTTAAAGTCCCAAAATAAATCCCTTATAAAAATAAAGTATTTTTTATAAAACAATGAATTAAGTCAAGTTTTAAAACACGCTCTAAACATAAAGGAATTGGCATGGAATTTAGTATAAAAAGTGGTCATCCCGAAAAACAACGCACTGCCTGTGTCGTTGTCGGTGTTTATGAACCTCGTCGTTTATCTGATGTCGCTCAAAAAATTGATGAGATTAGTCAAGGACATCTTTCTTTTATTTTGCGTCGGGGAGATTTGGAAGGCAAAATTGGCCAAACTTTACTCTTGCACAATGTGCCAGGCACTTTAGCTGACCGTGTTTTACTGGTTGGTTGCGGACGTGAACGTGAATTAGGTGAGACTCAATATCGTAAAGTCATCGCGACAGCCATACGCACATTGCATGAAACCGGTTCCATGGAAGCCGTGTGTTATTTGACTGAATTGAATGTGCGTAGTCGTGACACGGCATGGCGTATTCGTCAAGCGGTTGAAACAGCGCATGCCAGTTTGTACGAGTTTAATGAACTGAAGAGTAAAAACACAAAAGAGGACATGCGGCGGCCCTTGCGTAAAATCGTTTTTAGTGTCGCATCGCGCCGTGAATTAGCTATTGCAGAGTCCGCTTATCGTGAAGCTCAAAAAATTTCAGAAGGTGTCAAACTGGCAAAAGATTTAGGCAATCTGCCAAGTAATATATGTACGCCTGCCTATTTAGCTGAACAAGCCAAAGCACTGTGCAAAAATCATGAAGACAAGCTAAGCTGTCAAGTACTTGAGGAAGCCGATCTGGAGATAGAGGGTATGAATGCCCTACTCGCTGTTTCCAAAGGAAGTGAACAACCGCCGCATCTGATTATTTTAGAATATTCGAATGGCAAAAAGAATGACGCACCTTTTGTCCTTGTGGGGAAAGGGGTTACTTTTGATTCAGGTGGTATTTCCATCAAACCTGCAAAAGACATGGATCAAATGAAGTTTGATATGTGTGGTGCAGCCGCAGTGCTGGGTACAATGTTAGCCGTTGTCGAATTGGAATTACCCTTAAATGTCGTTGGTATTATTCCCACAGTAGAAAATTTACCGAGTGGTAATGCAACAAAGCCCGGCGATATTGTGACTAGCTTCTCGGGCCAAACAATAGAAATTTTAAATACGGATGCTGAAGGCCGCCTTATTCTGTGTGATGCACTGGCTTACGCTGAGAAGGAATATAAACCCGAAGTTATGATTGACATTGCCACATTGACAGGGGCGTGTGTAGTGGCTTTGGGTAAACATGCCCATGGTTTGATGAGTAACCATCACCCTTTAACCAATGATTTATTGAATGCCAGCAAATTCAGCGGGGATAGGGCTTGGGAATTACCCTTGTGGGATGATTACCAAGAACAACTTGATACTCACTTTGCTGATGTGGCCAATATCGGTGGACGTGAGGGAGGAGCGATTACAGCCGCTTGTTTCTTATCACGTTTTATCAAAAAATGCCACTGGGCACATTTAGATATTGCTGGAACAGCATGGTTGACAGCTAAAAAGGAAAAAGGGGCTACTGGACGACCCGTACCGCTGTTGACACAATATCTTATTGATCGCAGTAAAATGTCGTCTAACAATGTGGCCACTGAAGCACCTGTTGTTAGCGAAGAAGAATAACTTATTTTTGAATTGAGACAACCGTTTTTAGACAGCGCCTCAACCAAAATGGATGACTTGACTGTCTATTCGTTTCCATAGAGCTCGTTTCGCGAAGCGCGAATAGCGAAGCTTTACAAAGGTTCGCCATTCGCTTATGTGAATGATTGAATCGTTTTGCACGTTCTTCTTGATTTTAAACGACATTACCCGTCATCAATCAATGACCATGCCCCAAGTTAATTTTTACATATTGCAGACACGAATGAGACAAGAAAAGAATCGTCTCGCTTGCCAATTAGCTGACAAAGCTTGGCATCAAGGCTACCCTATTTACATTCAGACCAATTCTATAGTCGTTGCCAAAGAATTTGATAGGCTCTTATGGGTATTCAAAGAAGACAGCTTTTTACCGCACGATATTTACCCAGATATTTCATCAACAGCCCCAATACGCATCGGCTACAGCGCAGAAGTTTGTCCCAATATGGAAGTCTTAATTAACCTAACTGAAACCGTGCCCCCGTTTTTTGAACAGTTTAAGCGCATTGCTGAAATTGTTGATGACACGCCTATAGCGCGTGAGGCAGGCCGAACACGTTATCGCTTTTATCAAGAGAGAAACGCTTTATTAAAAGTCCATAAAATTAATCGTTAGAAAAACGGGTGGGCAACTAATAATAACAAAGCCCGCCCTACAAATGATAAATTGATATGAAAACAACGAAAACCATTGAATTACCCGTATTAAAGGATGTCGTTGTCTTAGGCAAGGAAGTGCCCGCAAAGAACGAATTGCCCCCTGTGCTAAATGAACTTCAAGCTAAGGCACTTGAGCAACAAATTGAACATATTGTTCAAAAACGATTGGAAGTCGTATTAAAAAAAGCAACAGATCAAGCCATCACGGATATCAAAGCGCATCTTGACAAAATGCTACCGGAATTGATTAAAGCAACTCATAAAAAAGCTTATATGTAGAAACCCGTTTCGACGCGATGCCTCGCGTCTCTGCTTCAGTGCGACGTAGAAACCCGTTTCGACGCGAGGCCTCTGTGCTTGGATGTGATGTAGAAACCCGTTTCGACGCGAGGCATCGCGTCTGTGCTTGGTTCTGATGTAGAAACCTGTAGAGACGCGATGCCTCGCGTCTCTGGTTTAGTACGATGTAGAAACCTGTAGAGACGCGATGCCTCGCGTCTCTGGTTTAGTGCGATGTAGAAACCTGTAGAGACGCGATGCCTCGCGTCTCTGGTTCAGTGCGATATAAAAACGCGAGGCATATAGAGACGCGATGCCTCGCGTCTCTACTGTAAAATTTTGAAAAAATGACATAAATTCAAAGCGTTAGGGATAATTTATGAGTAAAACTTACGACGCAGCTGATATAGAAGTCTTAACCGGACTAGAACCAGTGCGTAAACGACCTGGCATGTATACCGATACCAGCCGGCCTAATCATCTCGCTCAAGAAGTGATCGATAACAGTGTTGATGAAGCTATCTCCGGACACGCTAACCAAATTGAGGTCATTTTACACCCCGATAACTCTTTAAGTGTGCGCGACAATGGGCGCGGTATGCCCGTTGATACCCATCCTGAAGAAGGGGTTAGTGGCGTAGAAGTCATTTTGACCCGTCTACATGCCGGCGGAAAATTTTCAACCAAAAATTACCAATTTTCAGGTGGCTTGCATGGTGTTGGCGTATCTGTCGTCAATGCCCTTTCCAGTCACTTAGAAGTCAGCATTAAACGCAACGGCAAGTTATATCAAATGTCATTTGCCAATGGCGACAAAACAGAAGAATTAACCCTAAAAGGCAACGTCGGCAAGCGTAACACGGGTACCACGCTTCGTTTTTGGCCTAATCCAAAATATTTTGACACCATACGTTTTTTACTCCCCCGTCTGACTCACGTTTTACGTGCGAAAGCCGTACTCTGTGCCGGTCTCACGATCAGCTTTAAAGATGAAAACACAGGAGAAAAACTAGAATGGCATTATAAAGATGGGCTAACAACCTATCTGCTTGACAATCTAGGCGATATAGATAGCTTGCCCGATACCCCTTTTATAGGCCACTTTGAGGCCACAACGGAAGCCGTAGACTATGCCCTGATGTGGATTCCTGAAGGCGAACTCCTCACAGAAAGCTATGTCAACCTCATTCCCACCACACAAGGCGGTACCCACGTCAACGGCCTACGCAGTGGTTTATTGGAAGCGATGCGCGAATTTTGCGACTACCGCAACTTGCTACCACGGGGAGTCAAATTAGCACCTGAAGATGTTTGGGAACGATGTGCCTATATCCTATCTGTCAAATTAGAAGAACCCCAATTTTCTGGACAAACCAAAGAACGACTTTCATCGCGTGCTTGTGCCACCTTTGTCTCTGGCGTAGTGCGCGATGCCTTCGGTCATTGGCTCAATCAACACGTTGAAATTGGCGAAAAAATTGCCGAACTGGTGATTATGCATGCCCAAAAACGCCTTCGCGCCGATAAAAAAGTGGTTCGTAAAAAAGCCACCACGGGCCCCACTTTACCTGGTAAACTCTCAGATTGTTCCCTACAAGATGTCAAGCGAACAGAACTCTTTTTAGTGGAAGGCGACAGCGCCGGCGGTTCCTGTAAGCAAGCACGTGATCGGACTTTTCAAGCCGTGATGCCCTTACGCGGCAAAATTCTCAATACTTGGGAAGTCGATACCAACCAAGTGCTGGCCTCACAAGAAGTTCATGATATTGCCGTCGCACTCGGTATCGATCCCGGTACTGACAATTTAGACGACCTACGTTATGGCAAAGTCTGCATACTGGCCGATGCCGACTCTGACGGGGCACACATTGCCACCCTATTATGTGCCTTATTTTTAAAACACTTTCGTCAAATCGTGGCCGAAGGGCATGTCTATATTGCCACCCCCCCCCTTTATCGTATTGATATTGGCAATACCCTTTACTACGCCTTAAATGAGGAAGAAAAAAAAGGCATTTTAGATCGCATTACCGCCGAAAAAAAACGCGGACAAATAAATGTCCAACGATTTAAAGGACTCGGTGAAATGAACCCTTTACAACTGCGCGAAACCACCATGGCTACCGAAACGCGGAGATTAATTCAACTCACACTAGATGAGCCAGAAGAAACTGAAAGCATGATGAATATGTTGCTCGCGAAAAAACGGGCCAATGATCGGAAAACCTGGTTAGAAAGCAAAGGCAACTTAGCGGTTGTTTAAGAGCACCTCTCTGATCTACGTTCCAACTTGAAGTTGGAACGTAGATACCCAAAAAATATAACGATGAGGAGTGCAACCAGGAATGACATATCAAAAAAGGTATGTGAACGCTGGAAAAAAAATGGGCACCATTTTAATTATTGACGATGAGACTAAACACCTCAGTTTATTATGTGATCTATTAACCGAAGCCGGATACAAAGTCTTATCGACTTCAGATAGTCACAAAGTGATTAATAGAGTCAAGAAAGGACATCCCCAGTTAATATTGTTGGATATTCTTAGAACCTGTTCAATATCTTTTCATGAGTAAAGAAATAAAGGCTAAAACCACCATTTGAGCAGAAGTGTCTAGTTTGCGTTCACAATTTTTCCAAAGTCTGTGACATTTTTCTAACCAAGCGA
>Ga0190315_1000512_pt1 | contig 19446 bp, 15 predicted proteins | sample 48701101_MG_FD_161673 | JGI IMG/M metagenome (GOLD analysis project Ga0190315, IMG submission 161673) | Hydrothermal vent sediment bacterial communities from Southern Trench, Guaymas Basin, Mexico - 4870-11-0-1_MG | ecosystem: Environmental > Aquatic > Marine > Hydrothermal vents > Sediment ...
ATCTCTCCTTCCTCGTTACAACAATATAATATATAACGAGGAATGCTGCAAGAGAAAAATGCGTTTGTTTCTTTATTTTCATGGCTTTATGCTAATTTCATCGTTACAAATTCCGGGAATGCAGGTTCAACGATTAGATAGCTTTGTTGCAGATATTTGCAACAAATGGCGCTTATTAAAAATACTTCTCCACCCAGAATATCTTTGGTTATGTTTCGATGAAATATTTTTGAGATTCTCTGTCAGGCCTCTTTTGGCAACGGCTTGGCTAACTGATATATCTGAAGCTTTTCGACCCTCCTTAACATGACCAAAGGCCGTTGCCATTATCACTACCAGGGATGACCATGTGAGTCTGCATTTTCGCTTTGCCGCGGATATAGTGATTTTCAAGGCAGAAACCATTACCAAGATGGCGTTAATGCATCCGGAAACTGCGACGATTATACCGGCCCTATGACGGACTGTCAAAGGGTGTCGGTACGAAATGACCATTCTCTTTGGTAATTTAACATGTTGCAGAAATCCTCAAACCCCTGAAATGCTAAATCACGTTACATCCCAGTCTTCGGACATATGCGGTAAACTGTATCTTTTTTCATATAAACTATGGTATCTACCCGATCAGAAAACAACGAGGGGGTAACGGGTCTTGAAGGATCGTATTGGGAATCGCTTCTTTTCTCATCACGCCAAAGTTTCCGACATGGAATCATAGAACGAATCTTATGCTTATCCCACAGGAAACGTCAAAGAACCGCGTTTCTCATTTAGTTATTACCATCCAGAACCGGCATGGCCATAGTCCCTATGACCTTACCCGTAGAGCGGGAAGCTATTTCGAAGTTTTAAACTAACGCAAAAATTGATGTTAAACAATTCTTTAGGATTATAAAGCCAATAATCAAAAATACGCTTAACTCTTCTTGAAAGAACTCCCCTATCATAAATTATCTGCAGAGGATTTTCAATAAATGGTTGAATTCCCAGATAGTTTAGAACAAAAAAGATATAACAGATTTTATCAAAATTCTTACATAGGTAAAAATTTGTTTGATTTCTATATGTTAATTCAAAGGATTCCAAACAAACTTTCAAGGTTTTTTTTGAAATAAGTGGGGAAAATTTCATATAGGAAATCATGTTTGTCTTAAAACAAAGATAATCAATTACCGCTGGCCCGAAATAAAATAAATCGGGATGAATACAAGCGTCAAGGTCAAGAAGTAAGGGCATCCTGCTTTTATTGCAAATTATATAATTTCTTAAAGAATTATCATTATGAATCTTACATATGGGTATCTTTACGTTTTTAACAGAATCATAAACTTTAAGAAATTCATCTTTTAAACGACTTTTTTCATCAAAATAGGGTTGCAGTTCATCCAAGTCTATCAAATCTCTGATATATTGATATCCTCTTAATGTTTTTATATGAAATTCTGCCAAAAGGTTGGCGCTAAACCTAAAATTCCGTATTGTTTCAGTAATATTCCATGGAAAGATCAATGACAAAAAATAAACTTTTTTTAAAGAAACTCCTTCCTGAAAAGACATTAAATAGAAATGATTTTCTTCATCCACATCAATTACTTTAACAAAGTGAGCATCTAACTTCTTTTGTCTCAAAAGTGTTAAGAAATCAAGAAGAACTGTTCCATTACATGTTTTTTTTATTACGAAATCAGGAATTGTCTTATCTGAATAAACATAAACAATTCCGTGCTTCAAATTGATAATTTTTAAGTTCTTATATTTAAGGTCATTTTTCTCTAATAATTTTTTAGAAAATTTGATTAAATCACTTTTCCGCATAAGCATAGACCAAACCGCCCATAAGATTGACGAAGGGAATTTTTTCCAATAAAAGTTCCAGTTTCATAAATTGATTATCCCAGGTAAAGCGCTTCCATGGCGGTATGAAACCGTAACTACCCCAGGTTACATTCCTAAATTTATTTTCTTCTAAAGCAAGACAAATTCTTTTTATCGGGTACAATGGAGCATGTTTATATGTGAAAAAACGATAGGGACAATAAGAATTTGGGATAATTATTAAAACCTTACCCCCAGATTTTAACATACTATAAATTTTCTGAATAACTATCTGTTTTTCTTCATCTTCGAGATAATGTATGACCCTTGTAGAATAAATTGCATCGTATTTCTCTTCAGGCAAATCTATTTTTAAAACGTCACCATTCTGTATAGAAATTTTGCCAAAGCCACACTGTTCTGCCAACTCTACACCCTTTTTATATATAGCCTCGCTTAACTCAATTCCATGAATATTTATTTCAGGAAAATATTTTTTAATCCCCAAAATTATTCTGCTCCAACCGCAACCTACATCAAAAACTGTTTCATTTCCCTTTAAAGCTAACTTATCTATAATAATTTTTACAGTAATATGATGAATGAGATCCCACAATTCTGTTCGTACTCTATGTTCAAGCTCACCTGTTTCAGAGGCTCTAACACCTTTTTCATACCATTCTTTGTATTTAGCTTTTTTTTGCATAGAAAATGCCCTCTTGTATCGGTCAGAGCCAACACCAATTTTGGATTTGTTGGCCCTTAGAGGTTCTGAAGCAATTTTCTCAAATTCCCCGGCAATCATCTCCAGGTCGCTGACCGCACTGTCTATCTTTATGAAAATAGTATGAGTATGAACGGTCGCCGTGGTGAATTCGAACCTCGCCCGATTTATTTGCTGCGCGCTGATTCGCGCGCTTCGAACAAATTCGTTCGAGGGGGCCGCCGAACGCACAACGCATCCGGGCGCAAGCGCCCTCTCCTGCATTATACGTTCGGCCCCTCAACTCGCCAATCAAAAACCATAACGAAAAAAGTGATTACCTATAAGCTTGAAGACGCCCCGGCCGCTTTCTGATACAGCCGGACGGTTTCCAGCGCAATGACATCCCAGTTAAACTCCGTCTCGAGCCTCTGCTTCTTCTTGTCGAGTATAAGTGGTGAATTCAGTGATGAGGGGTTTTTAAGAAAGGCGGCAAGCCTCTGGGAGAGAGCTTCGACGTTTCCAACGGGAAACGTCTCCTCGGGCAGGGCGACTTCTCTGTTGGCCGGGATGTCGCTGACCAGTATCGGCAGATTGTAGCTCACCGCTTCCAACAAAACAATGGGGAGCCCCTCGTAATAAGACGGCAGGACGAAAAGACCTGAATTTGAATATAATTCGCCAAGGACCCTTCCTTTTTGAAATCCGGTCATCACGACACCATCGATTTGAGCTGCCCTTTTCTTGAGGCTTCTGCTGTATTTATCCTTATGGTCGGCATCGCCCACTATGACGAGCTTCCAATCCGTATTTAATTTCGCGTAAGCTTCTATTAAATCATGAAACCCTTTTTCAGGAACGAGTCGGCCCACGGCCATGAAATAGCGCGCCGGCTCAAGACCGAATCTTGACAGCGAAAGCGTGGTCAACACCTGGCCCGGAATACTGATCCCATTTGGAACATAATAAACATCCGGCCTATACTTCTCTATAAGTATGTCCCTGATATTTTTAGAAACAGCTATAATCAAATGGGCATGCCTTGCCCCAAGGCGTTCACCGAGCCGCAACATGAATCTTGCAAAAGGACCCCACTTTTTCCGTTTGTAATCCGGGCCGTGATCCGTTATCACCAGTACGAATCCCAGCCATCGGGCCACAGGGGCCAAAAGAGAGGGCCCGATGGCGTGAATATGAACAATATCATAATCCTTTCGACGCCGGCTCAACCATAATATCCCTATTGCCGTATGAAAGATCGCCTCAATGCTTTTCTTTCTGGGCGTCCAAAGGGGAATGACCTTAACCCCTTTGTATTCATATTGCTGGTTGCTTACATATCCTTTTCTGGCAAGTATCGTGACATCGCAGTTCAATTTTGCCAAACGGGGATATAATTCCTGGCAGTGCCTTTCTATGCCGCCCTGAACATTGGGAAATCCTCGCTGGCCGAGCACCGCCACACGGATTTCTTTGAAGTTATTTTTTGTTAGGAAGCGGGACATACTTGTTCCAGGTGAATATCCTCGCCCCTCGCCCTTAGCATTCGCAACTTATTTCTTGCCACCCATTTGGCCGGAATGAGGATTCGTTTCTTCATCGCTGGGGACGCAGAACCGATCATCCAGCATTGTTTGACGCAGTTTTTCACTTTGTGTCTTACTTCATCGGCCTCTTTGCTGTTCCATATTTCATCAAAAGTTTTCTCCCTCAGGTTACCCATCACCATGGGCTCATCCGATCCATTGCAAGGCATGATACAGCCATAAGGATCCAGGAAAAAAACATCCGTGCCGACCTCACATGGCAGTGGCCGCCTCCCACCTCGAACTTTGTTCGCCAGCCCCATGTTAAAATAGGCCCTGAACCAGTTTTTCGGCTTGTTTGTTTTTAGCAATTCAGCCGCGATTTTCTCAAATTCCCCAGCCACGGCCTCGGGATCTTTGAAACAGTTGTCGGTTTTATGAAAATAAAACGAATTATGAGTTGTCGCAGTGGCAAATTCCAGATTCATGGCTTTTGCCAGCCGATAAAGCTCTATCATATCTTTCGCATTTCTGTCAGAAACCGTAATTCCGAAACCGATGTCCCGTAAACCCATATCATGAAGATTTACCAGGGTTCTGAGTACATGGTCGAACCCGTTTTTTAAACCTCTTAATTCATCATTGGCGGCGGGCAGCCCCTCGACGGAAATCCTGAAGCCGATCCGGTTGCCATACTTTCCGGCCAGCTTTACGATTTTTTTCGTATAATAGCCATTGGTGCTAATTACCAGCCGTCTGGTTTTCCTCAAGGCAATCTCGATGATCTCATCAAGATCGCCTCGAATGAGCGGTTCCCCTCCAGTGATATTTATAAAACGCAAATCTCCTGGAATTCGATTGACCAACTCAGGAGGAAATTCCTCTTCCTTTTTACTTGGATAGCGCCACGTGTTGCACATGTAGCATTTGGCATTACAACGGTAAGTTACGATCAGGCATGCTTCCATTTTTTGCTATTTTTCATTCTCCGGTTAACACTTAGGGAAATTGCAGGCTCATGCAATCTTAAAACCAATCTTAAATTTCAGGTATCACCACATCTTCGGCCGTCTTCAATCCTGATAGTCCAAGCTCATCCTATAGCTATCTGAAATTAGGATACTTGAGAGTTTCAAGGAAGACCGCGTCTACAAAAATCAGATAAAATACTGCTCGGGTCTCAAACTTCCAATATTCAGTCACTTCAGTATCGCGGGAAAAAGAACTTGGTTTGCTTCGCTCGCAATTGGAATATTGGAATCCCAAAATTCCAACATTTCAACAGGGCCTGATATACTGATCGTCGTAAAAAGAGCCTTTAGTTAATGAGTTGTAGAATTTCTGTGACGTTAAATCACTTTTTCAACACCGTCTCATAAAGATCCATGAGCCCGCGCCCATGCTGTTCAAGGGAATAGTATTTATTAACCCTGTCTCGAGAGGCTTTCCCCATTTTTTCCCGAATTCCGGGATGGTTCCAGAGATAGGAAATTTTTGACGCCAGTTGGGCGATCTCCCCCATTTCAAAGAGAAGGCCTGTCACGCCATCTTCAATCTGCTCTGGAATGCCGCCGATTTCAGAACCGATGACGGCCTTGCCATACGCCATTGCTTCCAATATAGCCATAGAACAATTTTCATACCATTCAGAAGGGACCACGACAAAGGAAGCATTTCGGATTAAGGTCATGAGCTCACCGCCTGTTTTGTAACCCACGAATTCCGGCCCTGAATATCGCGACCGTAACTCACCTTCTATTGGCCCTGTTCCGACGATTTTCAGAGGTATTTCCGGCTCAAGCAGGGCATGGGCCTTAAGAAGAGTCTCCACTCCTTTTTCCCTGGAAAGCCGTCCAAAATATAGAACGTAGCCTCCATCGGCGTTTATGGGAATAAAGCGGTCCACGTCGATCCCGTTGGGCAGCACCGCTATTTTCCCAGACGGGATTCTATACTTCTCCACGAAATTTGCCAGAAACCGGCTCGGCGTAATGAACAAGTCGACCCCCTCATAGCTTCTGCGCCACTTATGCCAGTAGCCCTCCACGGCAAGCATAAAACCCCGGAAAAGCGACTCCTGGCAGTTTGACCAGAGCGCTTTGTAAAAATGTCTTCCCTGGCACATCTCGCAGATCCGCCCCCTATTTAACATAAGATACGCGGGACAGACAAGCTTACCGTCATGCAGGGTTACGATTACTTTCACTCCCATTTTTTTCAAAACAGGAATAATGGCAGGTGTAATCTGGTGATATATATTGTGAAGATGGGCTATGTGAGGCCGCTCTTTTTCCACCAGATCCGTTATTTTCCTCACGGCCTCTCTTGAATGAACGAATGAGACAGCGGTTTTAAGGCCCCCGAGCAATCCTGAATAGCTATTGTAATCCACGTTGGAAACAAAATAACGAGCAAAATCCGAATGAACGTTTCTCGGATCATGCATGGAAAATTCGACAACATCAAAGCCTTTTTGCCGCAGATATTCTATTTCCTGGAAGAAAACGCTTTCGGAGCCGCCGCCATGAAAAAAAAACTTGTTCGCAAAGACTATTTTCATATTTGCTTTATTTGTTGCGGTGTCATTCAATTTAAGTTGAAATGCTCATGTTGATTCATCAGACACGTTCCTTGCATCCCACTATGTCCGCTCTGTATCGCTGGGCAGCTACATAGCCGGAGAAATACCAAAATAAATAAGCAAAGATATTCTGATGAAATGTATTAAAATATACAAATGACCCTGAGACTATCATTACCACACTTATCCAGCCAAGGGATATGGCTCCGGCGATACCATCACGCGCTCTGAGATAAATCGAATCCTGCAAGACCAACCAAAAAAAGATAATAAAAAGAAGTACCCCAACAAGGCCCTGTTCCCACAGCAGATTCGACAAATCCGTCATTTGGGGCTCTAGTTGCCAATATTTCTTGAAATATTCTCCGGTAAGTTTGTCAGAAAAGGAAAGAGATGCGTTCCCGATTCCAACGCCCAGGAGGAGGTTGCCGGTTCTCGATATCTGGTCGACAGCCAACTCTATTGAATCGAAGCGTCCAATACATTTCTTTTCTTGGCGCAATTTTTCTCCTCTATAGAGATACTCTTTAGTCTTACCTCTTTCCAAGAATTCTCCGAGCGTCAGACGGCCCTGGGACACTCTAATATGATCATAGACCTGCACAAAAATGACCATTAAAACCATACAGACCGCCATAACCGGCAGTATCCTCTTTATCCTGCTAATTTCATCGGGCAAAAACAGTGCGGGAGATATCAAGGCAAAAGGAATAATCAGTAGCGAAACCTTGGTCTCATTCAGGGTAGTCGGAAGGAATAAGAGGCCGATCAGAATCAGCAGCGTCGATCGCTTTATTCGCCCTTTCAGATAAAAGGCGACAACTAGCGAAATAGCGCATGCCAGGTATACAGACAGTACACCAGACGTGTTTGCGCCGAGAGTCCCGCCAACAACGTCACCGGTCCCAACCCCTGCATACTTGATGAACCTCTGGTAGATTGTGACAGGACACTGGATGAGGGATAAAAACAATAGGAACTTGAGCTGCCTTCTTATCTGTTCGTCTGAAAAAGCATACGTAACCGGAAGGAAAAAGAAAGGCAGGTGCTTAAAATTAGAGCGAAGGCCCGCCAGCACCACTCCGGATGGTACCGCATTGACTATTATGCCGCCAAGAATGAACATGAAGAATAATAAGAAAAAGAGCAAATACTTGCGTTTCAGGGTAAAATGTTTCCGTATGGCGAATGACATAACAACCAGAGCTGCTGCCATAAGGGATAGAATCTCTGGCAGCCATGTGGCTATACGGGGCAGACTCCCCAGCTTGAATGCAATCCAGTCAAGGGAGAAAATGCTCAGAAATAGGACATAAAGGAGAATATTCATCAAACGGAGAACCTTCTGGACAGGTAATCCGCAAATTTTCGGCCCTGAACAGCCCAATCGTAGTTTTGCCTCGCAAGCTCAGAGGCTCTTGTTGAGGATTTCTCAAGACTTGCGCGATGATCATATGCATACTCAATTGCTCGCCTAAAGTCCCCGACTGTTTCTCCTCTCGTCCAAACAGTGAAATCCTCATCTTTTAGTATATCCATGTGGGCCGGTATTGGTGTAAGAATCATTGGTTTGCCGCAGGCCATATATTCAAATACCTTGATCGGGCTTGACACGTTCCATTCCGGCCTATCTGGCAGCGGGCAGACACAACAATCGGCCCTCCAGATTTCACCTGGAATATCCTCATGGGGAAGAAGGCCCCTGAATACAATCCTGTCTGAAACCCCGTTTCGCTCGGCAAGCTCCTTCAATCCGGCAAGCCCAGGGCCTGCCCCGACGACTACGAAGCTTATATGCTTTCGGTATCTTTCATCAAGTTCAGCAATGGCCTCCACGACCCGACCGATACCCCTCTTTTCACTTATGGACCCATGATAAAACAAAACAAACTCATCTGGATCCTTTTTGAAGGTAGCCTGCTCACTGGGCTGAAATCGCCTGGTATTTACTCCGGACTGCCACAACACATAGTCGTTGAATCTCACATTAAATTCTTTCTCGACAGCAAGCCGAAGACGATCCGTAATAAAGGAATTTCCTCTGGCCAGATTGCGAAAAAAACGCAACGGAATTTTCCAAAACAACCAACGGTCTATGTGATCCCTTAACGAATCTATGTTTACTGGAACCGTTCTTATGTCAAGATGGATATTCTTCTTGCCGAATAGCCTCAGAAAAGGTGCGATTACCAGGCCCTTGGGCTGAAGTATGATAACGTCCTCTTTAGCTGTATTCCATAAAAGCCAGCAGAGTATATTCAGAAGTAGGCTAATACGAAAAACGCCGCTCAGATCGAGAGCGCGGAAATAAATCATATTAACCTTGTATCCCTTTGGGTAATACTTTGATGTTCCATAACCACTCAATATCGAGACATCATGGCCTTGCTTTATCAGGATTTCAGATATCTCGAGCCATGGACATTTGCCAGGTTTGAGGTCAAATCGATCGTGATCTACCCAAAGGATCCGCTTACAACTGACCATAACTGTACTCATTATTCCAGGAATCGAATGATCTTCTCAGCATTCTTCATAGAAAAATTATCAAATGCAAATGCCTGTGCCCGCTCTCCCATTTCGTTCCGGAGCTTAGTATTATTTATTAATATCGTGATGTGTTTGACTAATTGTTCATAAGTTTTAGAAAAGAAACCGATTCCCTTATCATCAATAACATTATCAGGGTTGATATTGAGGCTGACCACAGGGACCTTTCGCATCCATGCCTGAATAAACGTATTAGGAAACCCTTCAATTCTGCTGGTATTTACAAAGATATGGGCTTTGGCGAGAACCTCATTGACTTCGTCTAGTGAACGCTTGCCGAGATATTCGAGGTTTTCCACAGCAGCTATTTTTCTGAGCAAGTTATTGCTCCACTCATTTTTATAGGCATTACCAATCATGATAAATCTGACACCTTTAATGCTTTGTAGATCCTTGGCAATTCTCAAGAAAACTTCTGGCTGCTTTTTGGGTTTCATATTTGCAACCCAAACTATCTCAATTTGACGGCCTTTTTCGATATTTTCTTGCGGAAGCGGATGAAAATTGGACACAATTGCATTCGCCGTTCTACCATAATACCGGAAAAGTAAGTCGGCCTCATTTCCTGTTTGTGTAATAATATAGTCCGCGTGTTTAATTCCGTACTCAAGAGCTTTTTTATCCAAAAAACGAAAAATATAATTCAACGAAAATTTGCCTGGAGAGGGACATACATCCGAATCATTTGCAACAAACCAAATCATTTTACAGCTATTACTCTTCGCATAGTAAGCAGCAATACCAGTATAAGCACAACCAACGCGCTGCAATATCACTTCCGGGCGGATGCTGTTTAAAGCTGAAAGCAGATTTCTAGCATCAAACAAAAAACTATAACGGCGAATTCTATACTTGTAACTTACACATATAATAGAATATTCAGGAGAAGAAAATGAAGGATTAACATCTCTAGCGAGATAAGTAATATCAAATAATCCTCGGGCCGCCAATATCTCAAGCAAGAGCTTCAGTTGATACTCAGATCCACCGAAACAGGCCGCCCAATGACATGGTGAAATAATACATATTTTCTTTTTGCTTTTCGTCACTTCAGCTATCTATGGCGGTATAACTACCGTCAACCGGAGATTATGTAGTGATTGTCACTTGAGGCATCCATGTCTGGCAGCGCGAGCATCTTCCCTAAGGAGCCGATTCATCCTGCATATTATATAAGAGCGAAATGCTATGACATTAGAATCCATAGCGGGCTTGGCCGGCCTGCGCCCCATTTTCTTTTTTAGACTGGCTGGTATATATGGCTTGACAAATGCCTTTAAGGATTTCCTCACTTTTCCTGGCTCTACATCAACAACCTTTACACTACCTAAAATACATTCTACTAATTCGTCTGATAATAATGTCCTTGCATTCTCTGAATTTATCCCTTTATGCAATAAGTCTACGATCCGGCGTGTCTTTAAGATATCCACATAGCTAGCAATAGCTGGCATATCCGCAAACACAATTGGAGGACTAAGAGAGCCTACTATTCTTCTGAGAAGTTTTTTATCAGTTCTCAGATGATCAGGCAGTCTTCTGACTTGTTCTATAATCCTTCTTGAGAGTAAAGGGTTAATGACTTCGATGTACGGCAGTTTTAAATCACTTAAAGCAGCAAACCGCACTGGTATCTCAAACTCAGCGTTGATCCTGTCTCGCCAGGAGCCCAATGTTTCGTTGTCTTGCTTTTCAAAGGACAAAGGCCGTGCTTGATAATGCTTATTAATTAGTTTGCTTGCCAATGGCGTATGTTCATAATCAGAAAATACGGTAAGCCCCATATTGATGTAGACTTCATTGGGAGTGGATACTGTCTTGCAACCAAATGCTTCATCACCACGTATAATACCTTGATATCCTGATTCATAAAGTTGCTTCCAGATCCTGAAACCGTCCATATATCCGGAAATATGATCTATCCGACCTTCACCAGCCACAAGAAATCGTCTAAATATTTTTTCTATTGGCTCATCTGATATATCTGTGTGGAAATAGCAATGGTCTATATAATAGTGCTTTGCTAAGGCCCTCGCGACATATGCATCATTTCTCTTGTCACGCAGTGAGGATTCAAGGCCCCAAGTGACGGCTTTAAGGCCTTGTCGATTTTTTAACATCAGGAGAATTGCTCTGCTGTCAAAGCCGCCAGACAAAGGCAATATCCATTTCGAAAAATCTATACTGAGATTATCAAAGGTCTCCTCCATAGCTTTTTTTAACCGAATCTCATGTTCTTCATCCGGCAAATCGACCGGTTCATAAATTACCTTTTCTTTTTTAATCTCTGTTTCCCATGAGGAACGATCAAGAATCAGGCGAGCATTACCCTCCAAACTATGTATCCTCTTGTCCCAAGAAAGTCCCGGCCCCAAAGTCCCGGAAGACAACATCCACGAAAACGCCTCTTCGTTCGGCTGAAAATCCTGAAGAAAAAAAACAATGGCACGTTGTGATGTAGAAGCAATAAAGGCGTCTTCCGTTTGTACATACCAGATGGTTCTAGAGCCGACTATATCGGTAATCAGCTCAACTTTATTCTCATCACTTCGAAACAATGCGTAAGATCCGTCCGGAATTCCGGCCATTGGTCTCCACCAGTTTTTTTGTGTTCCCCAAAAAGTTCCCATACAGACACTGTAGTTCCTGATAGGCAAAGATTCTGCAGGGTTAAAAATCGCTATTGAAACTCCATAATTACTGATTATTTTGGAAGGCCGGGGAGAAATGTTGTCCGGGGCTAATCTTCTTGATAGTATTTTGACTTCTTTGTCAAATTTGGGACGCTGCTTACGATCTTTAGTGCATACAAATACAATCTTAGACATAAATTATTTATACTTTGGTATCCTTCATCCACCGGGGTACACTTTTTTCGAAAAAGCGGGTAATGTAAAATACTTTTCTATCATCTACTTCACACAAAATTGGAGTTTTTCTTCAGTCGTTATTGCGATCGGGTCTTGTCTTTCTCCCAATTGGTAAATATTCAGCTTCGCAACCCCGGGGACATAGTGATCCTTATGTAGTTTTTTCAGTTGATCTTCGGAGACTGCCTCCCCGCTCTCCACGAAAACGGCGCCATTGAAACTATCGTTGTTGACATATATGAAGGGATTATTTTTCAGAAATGCCTTTACACCATCCGTCTTGCGCAAAGGCTTTATCAAAAACCCCATGGGCCATGGATTTTGGTGCGATAGTCGCATGCCTCTTCTCTTTTTAAATACCAGTACACCATCCTTCAGGAATGCCCGCGAAGCGCCAACGTTTACTTTCTTATAACCCTTTTCCATCAAATATAAAAACATGTAATAGTACAAAGCCGATACAACGCCTGCCCTAAGATAGTGCATGTTGCCATCCTTTATGCCTAATTCTTTTGCATATACGGAATCATCTTCGAAGACAAGCAAACTACACCCGACATATTTGCTCTCGTTTTTTACGAAAAGTAGTTCACCGCAACTGAAGTAGTGCCTCAATTGATCATACGAACGTAGGAGTGCCCTGTCACCATGAGCTCTCGTAATATATGGAACATACATGTTATGGTAAAAATGATCGAATTGATCCTTGTCTCTTGTTACTTCGTATTGAAAATGGTTCTTTCTGATTCTACGTAGATCTGCCTTGAAAGTCCTGCTTTGCTTAATCCGCATTGAGGCGACGGCCAGGTCTATCTCCCCGTAAACCCACCATGGTATATAGAATCCTTCTTGGCGGCCAAAACGCCTGTAAAAGCACTTAGCTATCTCCATAATGACCATGGGGTGCCCTGCATACTTATTGACTCCAAATTTCAACGCATCCCACACCCATGCCTTGCCGCAAGCGGATTTGCGGTATGAGCCGTTAAAGGCCAAGTGTAATATATGATTCCGATTTGCTTTGTGGCCGGCATAGACAAAACTGAGACGCTCTCCAGTCCAACGCTCTTCACCCTCCAGAAGCCAGACGTTGAGCCTGTGTGCATGAAGAACTTTGCGTAATTTACGAACACTATCGCGTAAAACGCTTGATATGAGTTTCTTTTCCGTCATTGTGCTTTCATCAATTTCACATTTCGAGTTCCGGATTTCACTGTCAAAATACAAAATCAACTGAGGTGCTATATTTTATATATTTCAGTTATTACCCAGGATATCACTGCTCCACTATGGGGAGAGGGAACCGCCCTGTGTGGATCGGCACGCAGGCTTGTGCGATGGTTGTCCCCGACATTAGATCCGTTGGACTAGCTTGTAAAGACAAAATGGTCGACGAGTGAATCCTCATCGACCCCAAATTTATCTAACTAATCAAAAGAATATCCTTTAATTAATCTGGGAATCAAAAATTTTCGTTAGCCTTATTTATTTATGCCCAAGATTTCCTCCGTTTTTATGAAATTCACGGATTGCGGGAATAACATCCCTAGTAAAATACGGCTCTCGTTTTTCCCAAAAGAAATACCACGGATCCACTAAATCAATAGAAGCGTTCAACAATTCCGCAGCCGTATTTCCGCGCTCGTAATCAAACCATTGAACATCGGGACCACCAGGTACAACGTTGCGAGAATTTTTCATCATTGGATAAACGATCCTGTTGGCGGAATTATCTGGATTGTCTATGGTAAAATCGGGAATACCAATTCCGATACCATGAGACAGACACCATGCGCCAAAGGCTTCTCTATCGAACGACGCATAATTGATTTGTTGAATAACTGATTTATCAGGAAATGCGGCTTTGGCAGCCAGTGCCCTAACTTTAAATCCTTCCAGTTCGGCAGCCTTGGAATAACCCTCTGTTTCACCAGGGAGCTGAGGTATCCCTGTAGAAGTTTCGTCTATAGTCACTCCCTCAATATATGGTTCATTGTTAAAACGGTTACCCAGCGCGGTGAAAAGTGCTTCAAAGCGAGCCTGGACTTCTGAATTCCATATAATAGGAAGCCAGCCACCCCGTGCAACTTTTCTTTTATAATTGCCACAATAGGGCAAATTACCTCCGTATTTTGTATCATTCCACATATATGTTGGTGTAAGAGGAGTACTATCATTATATTGGACATATTGTGGTTGAATCCACAACCGCTTTCCTTGTGCTTGCACCTTGGCTAAGTCACTAATTATTTCCGAAAAGTCATAGACGCCTTTAGATGGTTCTAAAAGCTTCCAATAATACACCTTTTTAATACCGATAAAATCCGGATTATCAGCAATAAGTTTGAGCGCCCAAGTAATGTCTCCACCTAAATATACAAAAAAGCCAGGGTGATGCTTGATGACACGCACGTTTTTTGGAGCAGGTACGTAACCCGCAAACAGGGGCGCAGTCGTGAAGAGAAAAATGAGGCTGATCAAAATACCGAGAATACATTGAAGACGATAAGGGATAATGGGAACACAATGGACGGCCTGTTTGGCTGGACATATTGAACCAGAAGCCCCGTGACCGCCTTTCCATACAGTGGCAGTTATTGGATTAAATAATTGTTTCATAGTAATTTTCCTCTCTTTCATTTATTGGCAACAATTTTGGGTCTCAGCATGTAAATGTATATTTGAAAATTATTTAAGCAAAATCTGTGCCTGACCAACGTTTAAGCCTTCGTCTAATTCTCTGTTAAGTGAATGAAAAGGCCGTTCAGATACAATTTCGAATTTTGGGATTAACTACCCGCGACAAGCCGCGGGGGATATCTGTACTGCAAGAAACGCCACAAGCGGCAAGGAATAGAACTTCAAGGGATTAAATTCTAAAATTATCTACTATACTTTTTCCGAAATCCATTGATTCAAGTAATGAGTCGGTATTCTCCCTTCAGGGCTTCAAGATCTATTAGAGGATGAGCTATCTATATAATGTTCTCTGTTGATCCTCATGTTTCTTGAGGCAACAATATATGGACTATATATGGACTATATTCTGAAATCAGCCCCGCGCATTCCGCTCTTTAGCTTCCTGGTACACTGAAAGATATTGAAGGGCCACTTCGCGCCACTGATACTGATTTGCGATTTCCTTTGCTTTTCGCCCGAGTCGAAACTTAATATCATTGCTCTTAAGCAAGAGCAACACGGTTTCGGCCAACTTGCTTGGATCGGCCGGAGGAACCAGGAACCCATTGTCGCCATGGATAACTATATCCTTATTGCCAGAAATATTGGTGGCAACTACCGGCAAACCAGCGGCCATAGCCTCAAGCACGGCAAGGGAAAGGCCTTCAGCACCCTCATCCATACCTGCAGAAACATACATTTCACTGCTGTGATACAGGCAAGCGAGCCAATCCGGAGAATGATTGACTGAATGAGATTGGCTCCAAGAAGCAACTGCCGGGAAACTGATTGATCCGGTCAGTCTTACTTTCTCATCCAGGTCCAGTTCTCTTAGAAGAGGCCGTAACTTATCGGTACCCCGTCCGACAATAACAAGATATACATTAGGTTCTGCATACAGAATCAAGGGCATGGAACGAATCAAGACCTCATGTCCCTTGCAGGGGCGATAATTACCTACGGTTAAAATCACCCGGGATTCTGCTGGGAGTTTTAGCCATTTTCGGATATCCGCTGCCACAGCCGGTTTCTGAAACCGTTCCACGTCCACTCCATTTGGGATTCGACGGATCTTTTCCCTCGAGGCCCCGGCATTTACTAATGAAGCTTCAATGCCAGCACTTATTGCGGTCAGCATCTCGGTCCTTTCCAGGGTATAATTTATTTTCGGCCCTACAGCAGTATTAAGCCTCATCCCAAAGCCCAGTTCCGGAACAATATTGATGTCTTCCCCGTGCGGGGTGACAACCAGGGGAAGGTCTCTGATTCTTTTAAGCCGAGCGGCAATATAGCCTGTCGGATACGTATTATGAGCATGAATAATATCACACCCCCAAATGGCGGTATCCAATAATAACTGCAATAATTGCACCTGTTCCACAAATCTCCCTCTTAAGGTAGGCCACCTGTGCAGGGGATACCCAAACCTAACCTTACGGTGGGACCACCATCCGGCAGGCCCTACCACACGCACCTGGTGCCCTATTTCCCTGAGCGCACCCGCCAGATAGTGTACTACAAGTTCCCGCCCTCCTATCGTAGGTAAAAAACTATTGACATAAAGAACAATATTCAATCCATTCCTCGAATATAGCAATGAAAGGTCTGCTCACGCCCACCTGAACCTCATCTCTTCCTCTCTGCCAGGAGTCCGTTACAGACCTCAATTATTTTTTCCGCGTTCTTCAACCAACTGTATTTTTCAACGATTAATCTCCTGGCACTCGTTCCTATTCTCCGAAGACGCTCCGGGTCCTGATCGGCATCAAGTATAGCCTTGACATAATTCTCCGGAGTCGGCGGATAAACAAGTATTCCTGTCTCCCCATGCCTAAGGATCTCTTTTATTTGGCCAACTGCCGTTGCCACAACCGGTATTCCCATTGCCATGTATTCAAACATTTTTAAAGGGGAACCGTGAAACGATTTCATGTCTGGATAGCTCATAAGTGCATAGTCAAAACAGGCAATATACTGCGGTATCTCTTCATGGGCTACGGAATCAATTTGGGTAACACCAGATGTCAGATTTTTTTCTTCTATTTGTGCCTTGATTCTATCAAAACCCTCTCCGTTTCCGATTAACAGCAAATGATATGACATTTTTGTTGTTTTTGCCATCATTTCAATAGTACGGACAGCAATATCAACACCGTGCCATGTTTTATATGAGCCAACATAACCTAATATTGTCTTTTCTCTCAATCCGAGCTTTTTCTTCATTAATTGTTTATCATATTTCTCAGGATCAAATTTGTTTGTATCCACTCCATTGGGAATAACATATATTTCAGATCTCTGTCTGAAATTACCAAGACAATATTTCATTTGTTTTGATACACAGAACAAAGTGTCTGCTGATTGAATCGCCATATGTTCTGCCCATCTGGTAATGGAGGTTACTCGATTCTGTTTATTGATAATGGTTGCTTCTATTGAACGAAGAGCATTAATTTCAAGTAATATTGGAATCTTAAAGTGTTTACTTAACCAAAAGGGAGCAAATTGAAATATTTGATTCCGATAAATTATTATATCAGGCATATACCTATTTCTAATACTTCTTAATGCATAATAATAGAGAACAGAGTCTACTAATCCAGAAGTCATTAAGAGAAACTCTGACTCTCGTCCAATTAATCTTTGCAGATAATATACAATTATTCTATGGTTTATTTTCTTAAGATAATAAAAAAAGTTTTTTGGAACCTTTTTGCTGTTTATTGGACGGGTACGAACATTTTCTTTAATGGGAGGAAAGGTCTGAATTTCGTGACCTAATTGACGAATATTTCGCACGAATTCTCTACAATGAATTGCTGAACCGTCAGGTGCATTAATGCGATATGCAATATATAATATTTTCATATAATTATGAAATTTGAAAACACTTTTCTTAGCCAATTCTTAACTGACTTAGAATGTGATTATACAAAACAACCAATGATGCCTTGAAAAGTTTACCCCAGTATACCGGATATCCAAGATCTTCAAGGGCTTTTTTATGATAGGTGTAAAACTCGTTTCTCCGTTGTCTGAACTCTTTTTTTCTAAGCCTGAAAAGATGCAACCCTAAAAATCTATAATATTGGTTAAATGCGGTTTTATAAACTTCATCGAACTCTTCTTCAGTAAGATAAATGCGGCCATATTTTTTTAAGATCAATAGCTTTGCCGGTCTCCAAGTTCCAAGCTCAGTTGCAAAACAACTGACTGTTTCGTTATGTCTCCGCGTAAAGGTCAGGACCTGATGGACAAACCCGAAGTCATTGTTTTGCAATATATCGAAACAAACCTCTGTATCTGCCTGAATATTCGACTCATTATAAAATTTTTCACGATTTAATGCGAGATCGGACCGAATTAAGAGCGACGTTGGAGACCCGAATAAATGAAGGCCGTGAAGCAATATCAAGCGACAGACTTGATGGCCCGGCAAAGCATGACTTGGATATGGGAGACCATCCAGATTTACTTTATTTTCATCAAGCCGATATGACCCGACAATACCGACAGACGGGTTCTCTTCAGCAACTTCTACCATTTTTTCTATACATTCTGGGAAAAGCCAATCATCTGCATGCACAACTTTGAAGTATTTACTTTTTGGGGAAATCTGGCTTATTGCATGATTCCAGTTCTGCATCATATTCAAGAAATTTTCATTATTGTAAACGCGGATCCTTTTATCCTTTTCTGCATAATATTGAGCTATCTCATTGGTCTTGTCCACACTTTGATTATCAACAATTATATATTCCCAGTTCGTATAAGTTTGAGACAACACACTCTCAATACACTCTGCAATATACTTTTCTGTATTATATACCGGTGTTACTATACTAACGAAAGGTTGGGGTTTAGAATCCATTTTTCTTTAGACTCCATTATAATCACGCTATCATCCTCTCATCTTCAGAACCCTTGCCGGGACACCTGCAACTACGGCCGCCTGTGGCACGTCATTTGTAACTACAGCACCAGCACCTATAACCGCCCCCTTACCGACAGTTACCCCGTCAAGCATTACAACACCATATCCAATCCAGGCATCGTCTCCAATAGTAATGCCTCCTTTTGTACTCAGTGGTTGGTCCTTAATCCGTTTCCCGGGAGCAATGCCGTGATCATAAGGATAGAAGGCGCAATTTGGAGCGATTTGCACCTCCTTGCCAATCCTGATACTTCCCTTGTAAACTGAGAACTGACAACGCGGCTGAATTGTTGTCCCTTTTCCAATCACAAGATTACCGCCATCGCCAACTTCTATAATAGTGCCGTCATTAATAACAACATCGTCTTCAATCCGCACTTGCCCGCCATCGTGCCGCTGATAAATAATTACTCTTCCTCCAATATAGACATGTCTTCCAAGCTCAAGCCGCTTCCGGCAGACATAGGCATCCGGCGCTATGTAGCCGTGCGGAAATAATTTCGCCAGGAAATAGCGTGTCTTATAAGGCGAAACCGGCCACACAGCAAAGCGCGTAGCAACACTTCCAAAACATCCCTGGCCTGCAAGACGCATCCAGAAACGGATCCAGGTTTTTTTAAACTTATATAACAGGTTATCCTCGAAAGAAATCAACTATTATCGGAACTTGTCAATGAAAATGAGACACCCTGTGTTTAAAATTAGAGTACATTTGACTCACTTGTCAGGTTCTTAGGTATCCCCCTGTTAGTCATAAAATGTACCCCCCTCAATCCCCCCGTCGGGGG
>Ga0190315_1000516_pt1 | contig 19280 bp, 25 predicted proteins | sample 48701101_MG_FD_161673 | JGI IMG/M metagenome (GOLD analysis project Ga0190315, IMG submission 161673) | Hydrothermal vent sediment bacterial communities from Southern Trench, Guaymas Basin, Mexico - 4870-11-0-1_MG | ecosystem: Environmental > Aquatic > Marine > Hydrothermal vents > Sediment ...
GTGGAACACTGCCGCCGTCTACTTTGCTACCTGCGGTCTGGTGACATCCGAAGCAGCGATCGTTTATATCGTTGCCGCCCCAGAATGCAGCGCCACCGGCACTGCCGGAACCTGCGGTCACGTTGTATGTCGCAGACCCATTCAGTATCTCAGTATAGTCCGGATCATGCGGTCCACCGCTAACAGCAAGCTCTTCCTTCTCGAGAAAGTGGCACTTCGCACAGGGTATTCCATTATCCTTCGGGTCATACCACGAGTGCTGTCCTGCAAACATCGAAAGCGCTGATGGGAGGGCAAATAACCCTACCGCAACCACCGCAACCGATAGCAGAAGTACTTTGTTCTTCATATTGCGTTTCCTCCTTTACATTGCTTTTGCAATGAGGTTTTGCAGTTGAACGCTGCGCTGTACTGAACTTAAATCTTGCGATGGATACTCTGACTCTGTCGAATAACCTGCTGTAAAAATGCCATATAGAATCACGATTCCTATTTTATTCAAAATCGATAAAACCGGTGACAGTGGGCATGATCGAATGGAATTCTTCAGCGCAACAGATCGCACTTCAATACACTTCAATGATCAGATGACAGTATCCGTCGTGTTCATTGCGATACGATTTCCTTTCTCATCGGTCACAGCGACGATCACGCGCACCTTCGTCCCATCGGACGGTATGAATCTTAAACCGGCGGTGATGTTGTAGGTTCCCGGACCGGTATACGGAACCGAGGTCCAGTGTTCGATCCGATTGCTGGCACAGATCACGTGAACATACACACCGGGAAAGTTTGGCGGGACATCCTTTGGGTAGCTGATGAGACGGATCCTGTCCGCGCCTGCATCAACATCCGTGATGTCCGGTATCTTATGCTCCCCGACCGTTACCTCCTCGATTGTTGCGGTCACCTTAACAACCTTTCCAGTATTCAGATAGCCATGAGTTAAAACAACGACCATCATAGCCACCAGTAAAACCAGGATAATATATTTTAAGCTTTTTTTAATCATTAAATCGCCTCTTTATCAACTATGTGTTCTCAAATCCAGTCCTGTTTATTCCGAGATCGTCAGATTCATTCCACCTCACAACATAACCGGCTCTGCTGCAACGCACATTGTAACTCACATACGCCCTGCGCATCCGTCTGAAGTCCACATCGGTGTGGGTATGGCAGGCGATACATGCAGCATTTGGGCTGATCCCAAGTTCGCGGCTGTTTGTGTAGAATCTCCGATGCACCTCTGACTCGTTCTGCAGTTCATCCAGCACATCCGGATGGCAGTCAGCGCACCTCACTGATATGGCTGAATGCGGCGTGTCTGCAGGCGCATGGAGCCATGAGAAATCAAATGAGATCGGGACGCTGTAATTTAGATCTGAGTTCTGGTGGCAATTTCCACATGTGAGGTTTGCATGCGCGCCAGTGGCTGTGAACTCCTCGTAGACTCTTGCATGGCATTCCCTGCAGTTCGAGGGATCGCATGGGTGTCCAAAACCGAACCCGATTGTTGCAAAAGTGAAGGACAGGGACACCATCCCAGCAGCAAGGTACAGGAATCGCGCATACATTTTCATAGATGCCTATCGGTATGGGGGTGCTTATATTCTTTTTGGTGTGGTTAAAAAAATATAATTACCAGTTCCACCCTGAGGAACTGCCAAATTCGGTCTGGTTCGTTCCGAGATTATCTGATGCATTCCATGACACATTGTAACCGTTCCTGTCGCAGGTTACCTTGTAACTGACATACTGATTGCGCGTCCATGTAATGTTCACGCCTGTACGTGAGTGACAGCCGAGACAGGCTTCGTTTGCACCGGATAACCCGCTCTCATCCTTCGAATTGTTATTCATAGCAAGGAAGAATGATCTGTGTGCCGCGCGCGGGTGGGAGAGTTCGGTATCCACATTTTCGATGAATGTACGACCAGGAAACTCTCTATGGCACTTCTCACAATCCATAGACTCATATTTCTTCCATAACTGATGCATCGGGATGTCATAGAAATGATCGCTTACCATGGAGATGTTTCCATACAATGTCCCACCATGACAGTCAAGGCAGGATAGTGTGGTGGCAGCATGTGCAGGTGTGTGCTCGCCCACATCACCTGTATGCTGATAATAATCGATATCCATGGTCACGTTGTGACATTCCTCACATTCAAAATAGTGATTGGTTCCATTCTTATACATGTGTGGCGTATGCCCACCCTCATCGGTCATGCTCCGCATCTCCTCATACTCAAGCCAGTGACACTTCTCACAGGGAATTCCCTGATCCTTCGGATCATACCACGAATGCTGCCCTGCAAACATCGAGACCGTTGCTGGCAACACGAATAAACCAGCTGCCACAACCGCTACCGAGAGAAGTAACAATCTGTTTTTCATCTTATTCCCTTACCGTTCGCGTAAGTTTCAATATAGACGTTCATACATCAACAATGTTCATATTCTTAAGTCTTGTGGTCACTTCAATCGATTGTATAGTCCCGAAACCTTTGACTTTATATAGCCATCATCTCCACATGGGGCGACGAAATAAAGTCATAAAGTTGACAGACAAGAAAATAAGGTACATAATTCGGGCAAAGACCAGAAATGACAGCACTAAAAGCATTGCGCAGGATATGAAATTAAGTGAATCCACTGTTAAGAGAGTTTGGATGCACTGGACAAAACACCATGAGCCGGTACCGATTAAAAAATTTAGCCGGAAGAAGAAAGAGATAGACGAAGGCTCGAAGGAGCTAATACTTGAGGTGCACGAAGAGTAAAAATTGGGTGCGAGAAGGCTCTCTAGAAGATAATCGAGTTCAAGTACGGGACGCACATCCCGCACAACCGCATCCATCAAGTTCTTTTGAAAAGTGGACTTCTCACAGGAGAATAAGAATAAAAAGAAACGTCGGAAAGACTGGATCCGGTACGAACGGAAGCATAGCCTGACCGCCATCCATTTAGACTGGCATACAAGTAAGATCGACAAAAAAGAAGTGTCGGCGGCTCTGGATGACAGCTCAAGATACGTCATGGCAGGAGATGAATTTGATGCGGCTACTGGTGAAAACAGCATCGGTATTGTAGGCTGTGCTGGACGAGTATGGGTGGATCCGAAAGATAGAACAGGTGATAACCGATAGGGGGAGCCAATATTATGCGAATAAGAAAGACAAACATGGCAGGAGTGAAAGCTGGGTTCGATGCATTCCTGAAAGGGCACGGCATTACCGCAGCGCAAACTTCCGGAGGATTTTGAGATCGATGCGAATAACCTGCCGATCACAGAGGGCAAAGTGCATTTCATACGGCAGGTAAAGGAGAACGGAACAATCAGCGTGCTGAATGAGGATTTCGACGTCGGTGAATCGTTGGCTCATGAATATGTGTGGGCTACCATCGACACAAAACAGGGACAGTCAATGATCTACTATCGAGAGAAGAACGAAGAGGAGGCGGGTCTTATCAAGATTTATGACTACAAAATTGGTGAAAATGTAAAAATATTCAAAGAGAAGTTCTGAACGCGAAAAGTGTACGCGATGTGTTGAGCCTTCCCAGATATGGGGGTAAACTCATACGGTGCTATGTTCTATCATTATCCATCACCTCCAGTTGAATTGGACGATCCCGATGTATTCGAGGAGAGCAGATGTTAAGCCACTTCAAGGAAGTCGCATCGCGTCTTGATATCCCGCCGAGTTTCATATTCGCAAGGCTGATCTCATGAAGTTCGGTCGTTGCCGCGATCGACTGGCGTGTGCTCTGCGATCGATGCTGCCCCGAGTTTGCCCGCGCATGCGGGAAGACGCCGCGACTCGATATCTACATCGTGTATCTTACGTGGAGAGGCGACAAGGAGGGAGAGGCGAAGAAACAAGGGTGAATGGTTACAGCGGCGCTGTCTAAAAATCCAAGTGTTTTCCGTCGATTCGTGGGATTCGTTTAAACATGCCATTCGTGACTGTGAGCGTAGCGAGCAGCGCCGGATGTATAAAATCATCATCAAGAGATGGCTGTGCCGCTGCTGGCGCAGACAAAATTCCGATTGCACCGCCCAAGCCTAATTCTTCTTGTAGTTGATGAAGATAGCCGCACCGATCACGATCATCGCGCTTAGCACGATCGCAATCACGAATAGAACACGTGGGCTGACCGCAAATCCATCTGTCTTTGCTTCCTTGCCGGGTCGGGTCGGAATGCCCCTCGCAATCGGCTCAACCTTCTCGGTTGGAGCCGGTGTCGGTGAGGGCGGCGGCGGCAGGACCGATAGCGACATCGTGCGCCACGTATTCGGATCCTTATCACTGTTATCCGCAATCTCAACGACATACATCCCGAGAGGCGCGGCAACGCTTGCGCGAATCGTTACCTGATGCCAGACAGTCTCTCCGATTCCGATCGTCTGCGGTTCCACAGGATCTGCCGTGATCCCCTCCGGCATACCTGACATGCCGCTGCCACGAAACTTGAGACCGGAATCGTAGTACATGTTCCCGGCATTTGTTGCCGACAGCAAGAACGTCACGCTCCCGCCCTGACGCACCTCGACCGGCTGGAGATCCCCGCCCAGCGTCACATAGTCCTCGTAGATCGAGGCATCCTCTATCCCGGATGCTGCCGGGCATGCCAACACCAGCAGTAGCAGTATCGATAGCAGCGGCGCCGGCAACAGTGTTGTGCGAAGGGATGATCTCATCACATCTCCGATTGTGTCGAAGGCAGTATAAGGGTTACGCTGGCGCATGCGAGCACTTGGATTTATCACACGTCCGCGTTTCCGCAAATCCTTGTTCCCAGTTCCTCGCCTGACAGGAATCGTGCGATCATGCCCGGTTTTGAGGCGTTGAATATGTGCGAGGCGATCCCGATCTCGAGCAGTTCGAGAACCTTGCCGCGCATCCCGCCGGTCACATCGGTGCCATCTGATCCGCGTATCTGGGATTGCACCGCCTCAAACGTCTCCGGTGTAATCTGCGGAACCACGCTGCCGTCAACGATCACGCCATCGACGGCTGTGCCGAATCCGATGCGCGCAGCGCCAAATCGTGTCGCAAGGCATGTGACGAGTTGGTCGCCAGAGACAATCGACGCGCCCACCCGACTGTCCATCACAACATCGCCATGCAGGACCGGCACGATGCCCCGGCCAAGCATCATCGCAATCGGAGCGGTCGCAATTCTTGCGATGCGCCCGTCTTCTGCCACCACGCAACCGAGCGGGTGAACCGGTACGGCGAAAAGACCGTTTTTGATCAGCGCTCCGATCACGAGTTCGTTCAATGACGCCACAACCCGGTGGATCTCAATTATCTCGGAACTGGTAAATCCGTCCCGTAAACTGCGCTTCTCCGCCTGCGGGTGCCCGAACGAGCCTGCGCCGTGAACAAGGATCAGCCGGTTGTCCGCGGCTGCGGGTGTGACGGATGACGCGATCTCACCTGTGCACCTGTTGATCGCTTCCGGTTTCGGCGTCGGCGTGTCGGTCTTCTCGGTGAGGACGCTTCCTCCGATCTTGAGGACGGTTGTGCGGGGCGTCATCGTGTTTGTGCCCATCGTGTCCATTGTGCCCATCGTGTAATCTCCGGGAGTCTGCCTGTATGCCCTATGATGCTGAGTGATCGTTTAAAGGTATCTGTAACCGCAGGCAGAAGGGGAAATCGGGAAATCGGGACAACGGCAGAGGGGGGAGATTGTTGGTGATGGACGGTTCCGGTGCGGGGCAAACACATATTTCCGGAAACTATCGTGATGTGCGCGGAGTTCGATTGATCGCGCGGATCGGAATGTTTTTGTGAAGTGGAGTGGATGACGCAATACAGGAGAAGAATATGGAGAGAGGTATGTGCTCAATGAAACCTGATCTCGACATTGAAAAGCTGAAAACCGAGGCAAAACGTTTTTCAGAGATGGAAAGTAAACACGATGAACCATCTCTATTTGGAGTCACTGACGGAAAGGCTGTCGGTACCTATCTCGAGCACAAATTCCAAAGTGGTCTTCTATCAAAATACAACGTAGAAATCGGATCATCTGCTAAAGGAATAGATTTTCCGGATTTAGGTATCGATATAAAAGTAACTAGCATAAAGCAACCGCAATCATCATGCCCCTACAAATCAGCTAAACAAAAGATTTGCGGGTTAGGGTATTCACTATTGATATTTGTATATAACAAAGCCGATGATATTGAAAATAAGACGAGTAATTTGAATATATTACATACGATTTTTGTAGATGCAGATCATACAGCCGATTTTCAGACTACTACAGGAATAATAAAAATATTAGAAAACGATGGCAATACAGATGATTTAATGGCTTTCTTTGAGGAAAGAATGTTACCAGTAGATGAAATACAAGCACGAAAGTTAGCGGAAGAAATATTCAGGAATAAACCCAAAATTGGTTACCTTACTATCTCTAATGCCCTCCAATGGAGGCTTCAGTACAACAGGGTCATTGAAGAAGCGGGTTATGTTGAAGGAGTTCATAGAATAAAATGAGTAGAACAAGGATTGAATTTGGTGATTTCCAAACACCGATACAATTAAGTAATCTGGTAACATCGCTGCTAACAGAATTATCCATCAATCCCCACATAATAGTTGAGCCGACCTGCGGATCAGGAAGTTTTTTGATAAGTGGTATGGAATCATTTAACGATGCGAAATATTTTTATGGCTTTGATATAAATAAAGAATACATTCAAGAGCTATCATCGAAGTTTAAGGATCGCAAAAACATTGAGATTGTGGAACAGGATTTTTTTTCTTTTAATTGGAATGGATTCGTGCAAAATTTAAAAAAACCTATTTTATGCATCGGTAATCCCCCGTGGGTTACAAATGCGGTTCTTAGTACAATAGGCAGTAAAAATCTCCCCGAAAAATCCAATTTCCAGGGACTGAGTGGACTTTCTGCAAAAACCGGGAAGTCCAATTTTGATATCTCCGAGTGGATCTTAATTAAGCTGTCTGAAGCATTAAATAAATCAGACTCGTACATAGCTATGTTATGTAAAACATCAACGGCAAGAAAAGTATTAGTACATAATTGGCGCAATAATATTGAAGTTGATGATTCCAAGTTATTCCTTTTTGACAGTAAGAAATATTTTAACATTTCGGCGGGCGCTTGTTTACTTTATATGTCTTTTAAACCTAACCATTTCGAAAAAAAGGCAGATATTTACAGTGATTTAAATCTTCAAAATAGGATTGCAACCATGGGTATCATAAACAATGAATTGGTTGCGGATATAGATTCCTACAAGAGAGCATCGGCTATAGATGGACTTCAATATTATATATGGCGTTCAGGAATTAAACACGATGCTGCAAAGGTGATGGAGCTAGAAAGGGTGGATGATACCTACAGAAACGGTTTTGGTGAAATAATCGATTTAGAAGATACTTATGTGTATCCATTGTTAAAATCGTCTGATTTGGGCAATAATAGACTCAAACCAAGAAAATATGTCATTGTTACACAAAAGAATATGAAAGAACCTACTAATACAATTAATAAAAAGGCTCCCAAAACTTGGGAGTATTTAAACAGATATTCTAATATTCTTCTAAATAGGAAGAGTTCAATCTATAAAAATAGACCGCAGTTTTGCATTTTTGGTATAGGCGATTACGCATTTTCACATTGGAAAGTAGCTATCTCCGGCCTTTATAAAAATATTCGTTTTAATGCAATAGGGCCGTATGAAAGTAAACCCATCATGTTAGATGACACCTGTTATTTCATTTCGTGTAAAAATGAAAAAGAAGCAGTGTTTATCAGTCAATTACTAAACTCGCAGGTATCAATCGACTTCATTCATTCATTAGTTTTTTTCGATGCTAAACGCCCTGTTACAATAGATGTTCTCAAAAGAATTGACTTAAGAAAATTGGCTACAAAGCTTGGTGTCGGAAAAAAGGATACTAACTGCTTAAAACAATCAAAATACATATCTAATGGTCAGATGTGTTTAGTTTTTGGTAAAAACGACCGTATAACTTCAAACAGCGAATGTGTGGCTTCGATCTGATGCCCTCGCCACCCCACATCCCTGCACAGTCGCCCCAACACCGGGCATCCAGTGCCATAATTCGCATTTTAGAGCCGGTTCCATAATTAGATATTTCGCGAAATCGCGATCATAAGGGTTCGAATATCTGAAAAAGACGGAAACCCTCATTACAGTGAAGATCGAATGGGATATGATCAATATGGCAAGAGAAGTGGCAATCATAGGAATTGGCTGCACCTCGTTCGGAGAGTTCTGGGATCGATCGTTTCGCGACATATTCGTGGAAGCAGGCGTCGCCGCGATCGAGGATGCGGGTGTGCAGGGTGAAGAGATCGACGAACTCTTTGTTGGGAACATGAGCGCGGGCAGATTTGTTGAACAGGAGCACATAGCGTCATTGATCGCGGATTACGCCGGTCTTGCGAGCCTGCACATTCCGTCCACGCGTGTGGAAGCCGCATGTGCATCCGGCGGGCTCGCAATCAGGATGGGTGTCCTTGCAATCGCATCCGGACATGCGGATATCGTGGTCGTCTCAGGCGTTGAGAAGATGACCGATGTCAGCACGCAGGATGCGACAGACATGCTGACAGCAGCAGCCGACCGGGAATGGGAAGGGGCAACAGGCGCAACGTTTCCAGGGCTGTATGCGATGATCGCAAAGCGCCATATACACGAGTATGGGACCACACGGGAACAGCTCGCATCAGTTGCGGTCAAGAACCACCACAACGCAACGATGAACCCAAAAGCGCAGTTCCATAACGAGATAACGGTCGACGCGGTGTTGCGATCCGCGATGATTGCGGATCCGCTGCGCATGCTCGACTGCTCGCCTATTACGGACGGTTCCGCTGCTGTAGTGCTCGCACCAGCCGATCTCGCACGGAAGTACACGGACACGCCGATCGCAATCATTGCGAGCGCGCAGGCATCTGATACCATAGCCCTCCACGACCGTGCCGACATCACCACGCTTGCGGCAACGACGGCTGCTGCATCCGTTGCGCACAGGATGGCGAAGACGACTCCTGACGACATCGACTTTGTGGAGGTGCACGACTGCTTCACGATAGGTGAGATCTGTGCAATCGAGGATCTCGGATTCTTCCCGAAGGGAACTGGCGGAAAGGTGACTGAGGAAGGGATTACCGCAATCGACGGCGATCTTCCTGTGAACCCGTCCGGAGGTCTCAAAGGGTGCGGACATCCGGTTGGGGCAACAGGCATCAAGCAAGCGGTCGAGATCGTGCAACAACTCAGAGGCGAGGCAGGAAAACGGCAGGTTGCAGGCGAGATCGGGATGGCTCATAACGTCGGCGGGTCGGGCGGAACAGCGGTTGTGCACATCCTTTCGAGGTGAGGGTTGCTAAAATCCGGGCACGGCGAACGAGTGTTCTGCCGGGGGTATCTGGATATTCACGCAGATGCCTACTGCTCGCCCTGTGTTGCGACAACATTTAAATATGATAACTCCAATGAAAAGATCACAAAGGTGATAACCTTTAATCGATATGAATAAAGGAGGCTAAATATGGATATGGAATATTACAGTGGACTCTCTTTTGTGATTATGATGATTGCAGGATTTGCAACAGTCATACTATTTCTTGGAGGGCTACTGTTTCAGATGAAGAAATGGGGCTACGGATCCGCAGGATACGGAAAGGAAGGTCAGGGCGGCAGCATTGGAGGATTTCTGAAACTGCTCCTCTCTCAGATCTTCGACAAGAAACATGAGCAGGGTGTGCTCACGACTCTTGTGATGGATATCCTGATCCAGCGGCGCATCCTGAAGCGCAGTGTCACCAGATGGGTCATGCATATAACGATCTTCTGGGGCTGGATCATGCTCTTCGTCTTCTCGATGTTGATGTTTGTGGTGGAACTCCTCCACAAGTATGGTGGCATGTTTGGTGAAACCATCACCCATGGACGCCCCATCGTCGAGAGCTTCCCGGTGATTGTTACGCTGAACGAGGTATTCGGTTATGTGCTGCTTATAGGCGTACTGATCGCAATTGCCAGAAGGCTCTTCATCAAAGAGGTTCGAGAGGGCACCACGTTCTATGATGTGTTCTTGACAGGTGGACTCTTCGTAATCGTGATTACAGGGTTCATCTCGGAATGGATCAGAAGCCCAAGCGGATTCATGGGAATCCAGAACACAGCAGCGCCACAAGCAGCGCTCTTCCACGTGGTGATCTCGCTTCTCTTCTGCGTTGCGATGATACCGTTTACCAAGTACATCCACATCATCGCGACACCGCTCTCGATCCTCACGCACGGTGGTGGTGAATAATGGCACGAAGAGAACCATCCCTGACAACTGAGCGATTCACGACGTCGCAGCTACTCGAGATTGACGCATGTACCAGATGCGGCGAGTGTCTGAACTGGTGTCCTGTATATGAGGAGATTCAGGAGGAGACTTTCACTCCGGAAGGCAGGGAGGGCATGAACGATGTCCAGAAGATGGACTTTGCACCGAAGAACAAGCTCACCGGTATGAGAGAGATGATCAACAAGGGCTATGGCTTGCGCGCAAAGCTCTTTGGTCCGAGGCAGATTCCCGAGGAAGATGTCCTCAAGCTGAAGGACGAGATCTATCACTGCACGACGTGTGGTATCTGTGGCACGGTCTGCGAGGCATCCATCAATACCGTGGAGATCTGGGAATCGTTCCGCAGAAACGCTGTGATCAACAAGCGTGGACCGTATGGTAAGCAGACCGGTTTTGTGGATCTTCTTGCGTCCCACAACGTCTTTGCTGCTGACCAGGAGGATCGTCTCTGCTGGGTTCCCGAGGATATCGAGATCAAGGACAAGGCAGATGTCGCATACTTCACAGGATGTACAGCAGCATATCGGATGCAGCGGGTCGGTGTCGCAACGACAAGAGTTCTACAGGCACTGGATATCCCGTTCACAATGCTCGGACCTGAGGAATGGTGCTGTGTCTCGGTTCTCATAAGGACAGGGCAGCTCGAACTGGCGTCGGAGTTTGTGAACCACAACGTGAATGCGATGATTGACAAGGGTGTCAAGACCGTGATCTATGCGTGCGCGGGCTGCCACCGGACCAGCATGATCGATTGGCCCAAGTTCTATGAGGGCGGAGATCTCCCGTTCGAGATCCTTGCGATCAGTGAGTACATGGACAGATTGCTGGATGACGGTACACTCAGTGAGAGCGACTTCGACTGGAAAAACCCGCTGAAGAAGCGAGTGACATTCCACGATTCCTGCCACACAGGAAGGCATTGCGGAGTCTATGATGCGCCAAGAAGAATCTACGATATGGTTCCTGGCGCGGAATTCGTCGAGATGGAGAGAAGCCGGGAACTGCAGCGGTGCTGCGGCGCGGGCGGTGGAATCAAGGCAGGCGTCTCCGATCTTGCGCTGAAGATGGCTCAGAAGAGAGTTCAGGATGCCGAACTCGTGAATGCCGACATCATAACATGCACCTGTCCGTTCTGCAGGCGGAACATCATGGACGGCATCAACGCGATGGACACGAAGATGATCTTCAAGGATCAGCAGGAGATTCTTGCGGAAGCGATGGGACTCGATCTCACGCTGCCTGACAATCCGTACATAGACAAGCAGATGTAGATGCAATGGTTGATTTATTCAACCATTTCTATTTTTATTTTTTGTGTGAAAAAGTATAGCGTTGAGCCTTGCCCAGAATGCAGGTCTCAGTCATAGCTTCAGCCGATCGACCCATTCCGCGACCTGCACATCGTCCCTGCACGGAATATATGGCTTTATGTCCAGAACCGGCGTTCCATCGATCGCGTCAAGCCCCCTCACGACAAGGCGGTTCTCATCCCTTCTTGTGATCTCAACAACGGTTACTCCGATCGGGTTTGGCCTGCGCGGCGTACAGAGAGCAAATATCCCGATGTAGGGCATGTCAGCCCTTCCTCTCGGGTGCGTCTTCATCCGAACGCCGCGAACGTCGCCTGCTACTTTGTGCAGGAAGAAGACGATTGTAGCGTGTGAGAACTCGTCGAGCCCGTCAAGAGCATCCGTGTACGCATCGTCCAGAACAATCTCGGAGACTACGTCATCCCACCATTTTGCGGAGTCCTTTGCATGCGACCTGACAACCCCGATTTTTTTTACTGAAAACCACAGGGTCGCATCAGAGACCATCCGGTCATGGTCAAAAGCAAGTTCCGGAATCCGGTCAAAGTCAAAGAGTTCGACATCATCGGCATCGGTTCCGGCAGCGAGCACACCGGATCCGGTCGCAAGATAACATGCTGATACCGTGTGCCCGCGCGGGTCTCTCCCTGGATCAGAGTAGACGCCAACGAGCCGTACGATATCGATATCGAGTCCGGTCTCCTCCTTTGCTTCTCTCAGCACAGCGTCCTCCATCGACTCGCCCACCTCAACGAACCCGCCAGGAAGCGCGTAGCTACCCTCAAACGGAGGGTTCTTGCGCCTGATCAGAACGAGCTTCTGCCGGTATTCAATTACGGCATCCACGGTGAGCGCGGGCGTTTGTGGGATGTGGGGGGTCTGGGGCGTCTGTGACGTCATGGGTGTTCGTTGGGACGTTGGTGTTTGCATCGGCACAATCTCTCACCTCCGATTCACGTCAAAAAGTACAAAACCGTAAGCGAGAGCATCGCCATCACAAGAAGAACCACCATCGCTTTCTCTTCCTTTGCAATCATTCCTCATCCACCTGATGGAGCACGATCAGCCGCCCGAGTTCGTCTGCTATGTACGAATTGCCATCGGCGCCAAACGACCTGACCATAATCTCCTTTACAGTTGCAATCGAGTCTGGATCACGATAGCCATGATCGATCATGATCTTGCTGCCGTTGATCTCGATATGCTTGACGATCTGCATCGTTTCGTAGAGATCTTTCACAAACCGCAGGAATTCCGGGCGGGAATCGTCCACACTCCGCTCCAGAACTGCCGTGTCCAGCGGTATCCGGTGGGCGAGCAGGTCCTCGAACTCGTGTTTGTGTATTGTTACCATGTTGTAGTCCGAGTTTTTGTGCAGATCAACAAGCGTTCGCCAGAAATCCGGTTTTTCCCGCATCCCATCGACCGCTTCTTGCAGATTCCCAAAATTTCGGAGTAAATCGCCGTATGCTTCATCCATACTCTCCTTCCGCTGCAGATCCATACGTATCGACCTCATCCTCCGGTCAACCTGCACAATCCCGAGATACTTCTGCTTTGCGAGAAACAGTCCGACCATGCCCGACAAAAACAGATTCAAATGCATGCTTCTACCGGTGATGACCGAGATTGCGGTCTTTGGCGCAACGTCATTATCATACTCCATAATTATGGTTGTCTGCCAGCCGTATTCCTTGCACTTCCGGTTGAGATGATCGACCAGTTCAGATATTCTGTTGATGATGAGCGGGTCGATGATGTCGTCCAACATCTCTGGCTCGACCAGCGTGTCCTTTGCGTGTTTTAAGAAGTGATCAAACATGGGATAATCGATCATCGCGCAGAACCCGTCTTCGATTAAGAGTTCGCGTGGAGATCGGTATTTATCATCCCGGCTTGCGTGGCGCGCCTCCTCGATTGATCCATGTTGCTGGATCATAAAACCGTAGAACTCGATTATGTCTCGCATCGCCGCGCTGAGATTACCCCCGTGCTCTTCGGTCAGCGGTTCGAGCAGTTTCAGATGGCTTGGTTCAAGAGAAATATTTCTTCTGACTACCATTATCCGACCCTATCACAATATATTATCAACCACAGTAGGTTATATGAATCCTGACAGATATATCTTTCGACGGAGCAGGTATCACTGTATTACTTACTTACCTCACTTACTTACCGGTCGCACTGGGTCTTGCGAAAGCATCATGGCGACAAATCCCGGATAAATAGAAAACTTTTAAATGCTTGCGTATACATTTATACATCAGCAGCATGGAGCCCCAATATCAGAGTGGGCATTGGCTGGTGGAAAGGAGAGTTGGGTGTAAATGGCAAAACCGCATCGATTGGTACTTTCGGAACCGACCGTCATAACCATCATAACAATTGTTGCGATCGTAACCAGAGTCTGGCGATCGAAGATTATGCTTCGAGAGACCATTGGTACCGGATATGGCATAAAACGGATGGAACGGGCAGATCTGCTAATAGGGAGGACAGACTAATGCAAGAGACGTATGAGAAGATACCGGTACTGAAGATCGGCGATTTCCTGATCACATCGATTCAGGTTGCGCTTCACGACAAACTCGCACTCAGTCTACAGGACGACATCCTGAACAAGATACAGGAGACAAATGCAAAAGGACTGATCATCGATGTTACAACAATCGATGTCCTTGACAGTTTCATAACAAGAGTGCTTGTTGAGATTGCGAAGATGGCAAATATCATGGGCGTTAAGACTGTACTCGTTGGGTTGCAGCCCGCAATCGCAATAACGCTCGTTGAGTTCGGGATGGAGCTTACCGGGATGCACACATCGCTGAATCTCGAAAAAGGTCTCGAAATGCTGAAAGAGCTTGTCAAGGAGAACGAAGTGTGATACTATGAGTGGGATCGAAGAGACCGTTCCGATAAACGATGAATACGACATAGTGACCGCAAGATCGCTAGGAAAATCGACTGCGGCGAGTATCGGGTTCGGGCTCGTGGATCAGACACGAATCTCCACAGCCATATCGGAGCTGGCACGAAACATCCTGCGGTATGCCGATTCCGGTGTTGTGTACATAAGAGAGGTTGCGTCAGTGGGGGCGGCTGGAGTCGAGATCGTGGCAGAGGATCACGGACCCGGTATCGCGGATCTCGAGCTCGCCATGACTAACGGACACACGACAGGCGGAGGACTTGGGGCAGGGCTTCCCGGAACGAAGCGGTTGATGGACGAATTCGAGATTGATACCGAGGTCGGGCGCGGTACCATCGTTACTGCGCGGAAATGGGTGTAGTGACATGACAGATGACAGTGGACTGCGCGAGGAATATTCCGTGCTTCTGAAAGAGTTTCTAACGTCAGGGAATGATCGCTATCTCATGGATATCGAAACCATATCCAAGAAGTGCGTTAGGGCTAATATCGGACCGGATTACATGCTTGAGGCTCACCTGAATACGCTCAATGGTCTCGTCTCCAAGTATCCGATCGAAAAGACCGTCCGCATGTTCAACAGCGCATCAGAGCCGCTGATCCAGCTGATGATGGGGTATGCAGTCGCATACCACGAATACATCGAGATGCATGAGAAGCGGTACGAGCGTGAGAAACAACTCGCAGACGAACTGAATGACGCAAACAACCTTCAGGAGATGTTCATCGGCATCATGAGCCACGACATCAGGAGCCCGCTATCAGGAGTCGTTGGGTACAGCAGTCTCATCAGGATGCGATCAAAAGACGAGAAGGTCGTGGGATATGCAGACAAGATCGAGAAGACCGCGATGGAGATCGATCAGATGATTGAGAGCATGAGAACATATTCCAAAGTCAAAAAAGGATTTTCCGATGAAGATTTTGAAGAATTTGATCTAAACGAGATGCTTTCCGAAATATTTGAGTTTCTAGAGGGCAAGATAAAAGAACACGGCACAAAACTCGATATAAAATATCAGACCGATAAGAGGTATCCTGTGCGCGGAATTGAGTTTATAAGAAACGCATACCTGAACATCATCGACAACGCGATCAAATATAGCCCGATGAATTCAACGATCACGATAACACTTGACGATATTGATATCGATTCCAGTCCCTACTGGAAGTTCGGAGTTGCCGATAACGGGGAGGGCATACCCGACGACATGAAGGAAGCCGTATTCGAGCGTTTTGTGCGGAACGATAAGCGTGGAATTAAGGGTAGCGGGATCGGGCTTGCAATAACGAAGCACGCCGTTGCAACGCACAAAGGAAACGTCTGGGTCGAGGACAATCCCGGCGGCGGGAGCATATTTTATATAACGGTGCCACAAGCATGAAGATCGAAGTTATAACAGTACCAAAGGAAGGCGAAACCGAGAACGGTGACGCGTATTTTGTAAGCGAGACCGAAGAGCGGATAACGCTTGCGGTGATCGACGGCATCGGGCACGGTAGAGATGCGCATCTCGCATCGCAGATGGCTGTCGAGTGCCTTGAGAAATATTGCGACCGCGATCTGGATTATGCGGTTCGGAAATGTCACGAAACACTGGGAAAGACCAGAGGCGCGGTTCTTGCGATCGCATGCATCACAGATTGCGAGATCCGATTTTCCGGCGTCGGAAACATCGCCGCGATGGGACTCAGTGCCGGCGGAATTGGGGAATCGCGTTTCACATCGATGAGCGGAGTCATCGGGCGCAACCTCAAGGTTGTGAAGACGTTCTCATATCCTTATCGTGAGGGGGATACGATCATCATGCACAGCGATGGGATACGCGGGCTTAATATCACAAATTACGACATTTCGCGTGGTCTTCGGGAGCTCGGAGAGGCGATTCTCTCAGACAACCGTGTCGATGACGATTCCACGATTCTGGTTGCGAGGTAAGGGGTTTTGGGTCTCCCGGGTTCGCAGGAATGCCAGCTTCTCGCAGGCATCTGATCAAACCACCGCATCAAGAGCCTGAACCAGCATCCGGTTCTCTTCCCTCGTCCGGACCGCGATCCGGATGTACCGCTCATCCAGATTCACAAACGTCGCACAATCCCTGACCAGAATCCCGTGATCGAGCAGTCCCTCCGCCAGTTCATGGGAATTCATGCCGGCGGTCTTGCTGACATCGACAAGAATGAAGTTGACATCGCTTTTGAGTGGAGAAAAGCCGCGTTCGGTCAACTTCTTCTCGAGATATCCACGTTCCTTTGCTATCAGGTCAATCGACTCCTCGATATAGTTGCTTTTTATGCATGCCGCAATCATCGCAGTTCCGACAGCGTCTGCCTGCGCACCAACATTCCAGACCAACCGTGCGCGATTGAGCAGTTCTGCGAGTTCACGGGATGCGATACCAAAGCCCAGGCGGAGCCCGGGCACTGCGAATACTTTTGTCAGCGACCGGATCACAAATACGAAATCAGAGTCAAAGACGAGGTGCGCAACTGACTCTGCCGGATCCGAGAGTTCTATGAACGCTTCATCCACAAAGAGAAACGTTTCGTGATCTGAACATCTTTCTGCAAGTCGTTTGACATCTTCTCGTGCAATCAGGTTTCCTGTCGGGTTGTTCGGGTTGCACAGGAAGAGAAGAGACGCGTCTGAGATCTCGTCTGATGACAGCTCAAGAATTTTAGAATAATCGCAGTACCGCACGTCCCCTCCGAACAACCGGCACTGGAATGCGTATTCGTCAAACGTCGGCGCAGGGATGATCACACGGTCGCCGCGTTCCAATGTCGTCTCCGCAAAGAGTCTGATTAACTCCGATGATCCGTTTGCGGGCACGATGTTCTCCGCGGTGATCCGGTGCGCCCTGTCACGCCCCGAGTACCGCTCGACGAAATCTGCGGATGCGGCTCTCAGCCGGAGGTACCTGTTATCCGGGTAGTGCGTGAGGTCGGTATCAGTATCGCCACCGCTATCGTCATCCCCTCCCCCATCCCGCGACGCCACGATATCAGGCGCGCCCAGCGGGTTCAGATTGGCACTGAAGTCGATCGGATCGGTGTGCCCCATCCCAGATCGCCCGGAAAACTCCGCGATCCTGCCGCCATGTATGCACGGCGTGCAGTTTTGCACCTCCCGCCGCATGAACCGTGAAATATCCGAATCCGAATGCATGGTGCTTTGAGATCAAGAGAGATATTCACTGATGTTGTCGATGCCTTCGAATTCGTCGGAATCGACCGCAATCTTATCAAAAAGGTCTTTTCGCACATAGACCGGCGAACCCGTCTTCACCGCAAGCACTATGCAATCGCTTGGTCTTGCATCAAGCTCCTTTGACGAGTCCTGCACGCTTATTACGAGCCGCGCATAGAACGTGCCCTCGTCCAGATCGTCGATCAATACGTGATCCACTCCGGATCCCAGTTCCTTTAACATCGAAATTATGAGGTCGTGTGTCATGGGACGCGGGGCAACCTCGCTCTGCAGCGCAAAGTGTATCGACATCGCTTCTGCATGACCAACGAAGATTGGCATGATGCGGTCGCTGTCATCGTCTGCAAGCAGCACCACAGGCGATATCTGCTTCGGGTTACCAACCACATACACGCCCTTGATCGTGGTTATTATCGTATCCATTGTGTCAGCCACATCCTGCTATAATATTTGCGTTATACGTGATGAGACTTTTTATTATCTTCTGGAATTGGGTTCGGAAAACCGAGAGAGAGCACAGAGGACACAGCAACTCTCTGTGCCCTCCGCGTCCTCTGTGGTTAATCTTCTTTGCCATAACCCATCCACGAAAAAATCAAAAAGCCACTGCCTGCCAGATGTGCAAAAATCCAAACGCTGCAACCTGCAACCTGTACCGGCAGGTCCGCACGCACCTACGCCCGGTGCGCACCCTTGCTCGGCCTCACCTTCTCTGTGCCCTCGCCACGCTTGTGCAATCCCCTTGATCTGCGCCCCGAGCTTGTCAATCCTCGCTCCGCCCTGCCGCGGACATCGCAGATCCAGTTGAGGCGAGAATCGCTTTTGATTGCGGGATGGTTCGGATCGACCAGTATAATCTCGTACCACTTGTGTTTTCCGTCCTCTCCGACCCAGTAGGAGTTCAGAACTTCCATGTTCGGGTATTTACTGCCCGCACGTCCCTCTGCAATCATTTGCAGGCTCTTTGCGGTGGTTATCTTGTGCATTCCCATGCGCTTCGTCCTTCGTCCGCGTATGTATCTTGATTTGCGCCTGCCGCCGCGCCGCACCCTCGCACGCACCATCACTATCCCCTGCTTTGCCCGGTAGCCGAGCGATCTGGCACGGTCGATGCGTGTTGGTCTCTCGATCCGCGTCACGCTCGAGTCATTGCGCCATTCCTGCAGGCGGTGCCATCTGAGGTCATGCACATAAGTCTGGTCAGGATTCTTCCATGCGTCTCGTACGTATTTATAAAACGATTTTGCCATTCGATTAGTCACCTGTTTTCCGGTTCAACTGTTGTTTCGCAGTCACATTCCGGTGGTTGGGATGTAGCCTTCTCTCGTGATTGGTATTAACATTACCCGTGAGGGGGGGGCTGTCACATTACGTGGTGTTTGCTCAAAACTCTGGTTTTCCGGATATCTAAAACCCGAAGCAGTCAGCACCAGACTCGAATCGACAACACC
>Ga0190315_1000519_pt1 | contig 19203 bp, 13 predicted proteins | sample 48701101_MG_FD_161673 | JGI IMG/M metagenome (GOLD analysis project Ga0190315, IMG submission 161673) | Hydrothermal vent sediment bacterial communities from Southern Trench, Guaymas Basin, Mexico - 4870-11-0-1_MG | ecosystem: Environmental > Aquatic > Marine > Hydrothermal vents > Sediment ...
CTTTCGCTTGGTTAGAAAAATGTCACAGACTTTGGAAAAATTGTGAACGCAAACTAGACACTTCTGCTCAAATGGTGGTTTTAGCCTTTATTTCTTTACTTCTAAAAAGATATTGAACAGGCTCTAACACCGTAACCTCTTCAAGCGTCGCATGAGCTTCAATAAACAAGCCCCCTGACTCAGCTGATTTTAAAATCAGACAACCTTGCTCGGCACCCACGTTTTCTATCACAATGTGCATAAAGGTTTTAATCAGGGTTTGAAGCATGATTTCACTGGAAATCGCTTGTGAGGCTTTCATCACCGTACTCAAATCCAAGGGGCTTTCGGAGGCCAGCGTCGTCAGTGAACTGAGGGTAGCGGTGGTAGCATGGCTCTTGATCGTACTGGTCATCGTCATTCGGGTGTAGTTAATGCCTGTCGCGGCTGCCGTTTTAATACGCCATTGCGGATAGAGTGCCTCTAAATGCTTAACCTTAGCCACGGCCCCCCATTTTTGATAAGCATAGTGCGCTTCTTTGATATAGGTTTGGGCAATCTTTTCTAGGCCACGTTCCAGATAAAACTTAGCCGCTAATTCATAAGCTAAAGCCTCTTCTTGAATATAACCATGAAGCCTCGCGCCAATAATGGCCTGTTCATACAATTCAGCCGCATCCCAATTCGGGCCCAACACCCGTGCTAATTAAGTCGCGCCCCGCATTCAGTTGATTCACCACTTCAAACAGATGATCTTCTAATTCTGCTTCGGGCGTGTTGGCTAGTAATAAACGACCAATTTGTAAGTGAATGCTTTGTTTGTCGGTGTCGGTTATTAAGGAATAAGCCGCTTGTTGTACCCTATCGTGTTGAAACTTAAAACGCGCCTTTTCTGCCGTTTTCTCAACCATCCCGACTAATTTATACTGATCATCTAACGGATTGAGCAAGCCGTTTTCTATCGCTTTCCACAGAGACTGTAAGGTGGTTTGTGGTGAGAGTTGATAGATAATGGATAAGGTATTTAAATCAAAAGTATTGCCAATACAGGCGGCTAATTTCAAAGCGGAAAGGCTGTCGGTAGGTAACTGGCTGATTTTGTCTGCCATTAATTCAACGACATTATCCGTCATCTCAAGGGCGGCAATTTGGCCCTCGTCCCATTGCCACTCAAGCGTCTGAACATCAAAGACTAATAAGGCTTCCTGAAATAACGATTTCAAAAATTCGACCGTAAAAAAAGCATTTCCGAGCGTTTTGTCATAAACTAAGTCAGTCAAACCCTGGCCCCTTTCTGGCTGACAAGACAGGGTTTCTGAGATTAACGCATTGACATCCCGCGATGACAGATTGGATAACTGAATCGTATTCAGCGTCACTTCGGCTTGTTTCAGCGTTTCCAACGTTATCATAAACGGATGAGCCCCACTGACTTCATTGTCTCGATAAGCCCCAATGATTAATAAAGATTGATGCTCTTTATGGGTCATTAAGGTTTCAAGCAAGCTCAAGGAGGCTGAATCGGCCCATTGCCAATCATCTATAAACAACACCAGTGGATGACTCGGTTGGCTAATCGCCTGAATAAACTGTTGAAAAAGCCGATTAAAACGGTTTTGGGCCTCTGTCGGGCCCACTTGGGTGATGGCCGGTTGAGAGCCGATGATCAATTCTAAAGCAGGAATCACGTCGATTAAAACTTGGCCGTTGTCACCCACAGCCGTTAGGATCGTTTGCCGCCACTCATTTAATTGTGCCGTACTTTCAGTCAGTAAATAATGACAAAATTCCTCCAAGGCTTTTGAGATGGCAGAATAAGGCACATTGCGTTGATATTGATCAAATTTACCGGCAGCAAAATAACCGTGTTTCTCAGTGATGGCTTTATGCACTTCATGTACTAAAACCGATTTGCCCACACCCGAATAACCGGCGACTAACATCAATTCGATTGCCGAGGTTTCACTCACCTTTAATTCGTTTTTGAATTGGGGGGGTGGATTGGCAACGCGCTCAAAGGCTTGTAACAAGGTTTCAATTTCCGCCTCGCGCCCATAAAGTTTTTGTGGAATTTGGAAACGGCCAGAAACATCATGTTGTGCCAAGTCAAAAATGAAACCGCCCAAGTTGCCCAAACCTTCAAAGTTTGAAAGACACTTCTCCAAATCCCTTTTTAAACCAAAGGCGGATTGATAACGATCTTCGACATTTTTCGCCATCAATTTCATCACGATTCGTGACAAAATGGGTGGCACATCAGCATTGATTTCACAGGGATGAATGGGGCTTTTGGCAATGTGGCAATGCACTAATTCGAGTGCATCAAGCGATTCAAATGGCAATTTTTGCGTCAACAGTTCATAAAACGTGACCCCTAATGAATATAAATCTGTGCGATAATCTACGGCCCGATTCATGCGGCCAGTTTGCTCTGGGGAAATATAAACCAGTGTGCCTTCTAATTGCGTGGGGTTTTTGAAAGTCAACGTCTCACGCGGTAAACGACTTGAAATCCCAAAATCAATGATTTTGACTTGATTATTGTCAGCATTGAAGACAATATTTGCCGGGTTAATATCTTTGTGAATGATATTATGAGCGTGAATCTGGCCCAAACTATCCGCTATTTGGCGGGCCAGCGGCAGAAATCTCAAAAGCCCCCCAACCCCTTTTTCAAAGGCCGGCGAGCTGCCCATCAATGCTTTAAGAGATTCCCCTCCAAAATCCTCCAGCACCATCACAAGGGTATTATCCCATTTTTCAAGGGCATACGCTTGAACGACACCGGATATTTTTAAATCATGCGTGATTTCAAATTCTTGCCGATAGCGACTTAATTCCTCAGGGCTAGGATAATCTTCTTTAAGCACTTTAAAAATGACGGTTTGATTATCCTCGTTTCTGATACCCCGATAGACTAACGAATTGGCACTTTCGTAAATTTGTTCGATAACTTGATAGTTGGGCAGTATAAACATCTGACTGAACGATCTTTGAAATGAAAAAGGTGTATTTTAAAGGGAAAAGGGTGTAGGGGCAATCTAAAGGGTTGCACAATCCCCAATCCCTTCAGCTTGTTTTTTTGAATAATATAACATAAAGGATGTCAAGATTTGATGATTAAATAGATTTAAAAATTCTGATTTCTATAATTTTTGCCAAAGATCGATATTTATTATCCTTCGTTACGTTGTACTCAAGTCAAAGTCAATCTCAATATTCGTTATCTTAGTCATTCAAAGTACTCATTATTTTATTTTTGCTTCAATACCAATAAAGTAATAAATACTGAACCACAAATAAACAGGTATTTTACCGCAAAGAGACGCGAGGCATCGCGTCTCTACAATTCACGGTTTCGTAGAGACGCGATGCCTCGCGTCTCTAATTACAAATAAACATTGCTTCTATTAAAATACATCAAAATTTATGGTTCAGTACTTATTGGTTTTGTTGGCTTGGCCAACATCACCCCTCTCAATATTTTGATAAAGGATAATTTAAAAGACTATGACAACAAAATTAGTCATCACAGCGGCATTAAAGGCCGAGTTACCAATAGACTGGTTACACAGCCATGATATTCCAGTGTTATCTTATAACAAGCTGGTCAATTGTGTGCCGAAAGTGCTTAAAGAGCAAGTAGATCATGCCGGTATTGTCGTCGTCATCACCGGGGTTGGGCCTTTGCTATCACAAGCTTGCGCCCATTGGATCAAAACCATTTTTCCAGCCGTTTTATACGTCGTGAATATCGGTACCGCCGGCGGCCTTGACAAAGGGTTTTTAGGGCAATGGGTGACACCCAATGCGGTTGCCAGCGAAAACGGAACCAAGCTTCAAATTGATGTCCGTTTACCTTTTGCCTGGCCAGTTCATTTGAAGCGGCACATTGGGGGCAAATTATTAACTGTTGCACAACCGGTGTTCGGCGCATTACCCGAAGACTGGAAAGCTTATCAATTTGTCGATATGGAAGGCGCCGCTCAAGCAAAAGTTTTTAAACAACTTGGGATCGCCTTTCATCTGATTAAATATATTACTGACGATTCCTCTAAAACAGGAAAACAGCAATTTAAAACGGCACTCAAAACAGTACGCAGCGAATTACATCAGATTTTTAACACGGGATTGGTTTTGACAGAATCCTCCGTTATCCAAGCAGAAAAAAAAACGGTACCGATTACAGTCGTGATTCCCGTTTATAATCGCGCTCATTGTATAGGGGCCTGTTTACAATCGGTTTTAAATCAAACTCAAGCACCACAAGAAATCATTGTCGTTGACGATGCCTCTTCAGATCATTTGGAAAGCGCCCTTAAACCTTTTCGAGAACGCATCACTTTTATAAAAAATGAATTAAATCAAGGGGTTTCATATAGCCGTAATCTCGGCATTCAGCAAGCCAAAAGCCCTTGGTTAGCTTTTTTAGATTCCGATGATCATTGGCAACCCGAAAAACTAGCCAATCAATGGGCCTTTCATCAAAGCTATCCTTTTTATAAAATCAGTCAAAATGGAGAAATGTGGATTCGCAACGGGATTCGCGTTAACCCGAAACACTATCATACCAAACCCGAAGGCTGGATTTGGTTATTATCTTTACAGCGTTGTTTGATAAGCCCCTCAGCCGTGATGATCAAAAAAACCTTATTCGCACAGATGGGTTTATTTGATGAAAGTTTACGCGCATGTGAAGACTATGATCTGTGGTTACGGATTACTCGTGAGCATGTCGTCGGATTGGTAGATGATCTAACCGTCGTAAAACAGGGCGGCCATGAAGATCAACTCTCCATGCGTTATAGCGCAATGGATCGATTTCGGGTTCAGGCCTTATTAAAGGCCTTGGAAAAGGAAGAAGATTCAGAGTTTCGTACCGAATTAATCGCCATGATTAGAAAAAAAGCGACGATTTTATTAAACGGTTATCGAAAAAGGCAAAACCAGAAAGAAATAGAAAAATATGAGCGTTTATTAGAATAAACGCTAAGTTATTACGCTTCGCGCTAAGAAGGCATTGTTAAGTTAATCTTGAGACTTTGCGTCTTTGCGTCTTGGCTCGAAGCGTGAGATAAAATCTTATTATTGCCTAGAATGCACACTTTTCATTTGTTATTGTTTCATGCTTTTTAATAGGCTATCCGTATGTTGCGCTATCATTTTTTCTTCATCTGTCGGCATTACCCAAACTGAAACTTGACTGTTTGACGTGCTGATTTTGGGGCCATGTTGTTCATTCGCGCTAGTTTCTATCTGCACACCTAACCAAGCTGCTGTTTCACAAACTTTTGCTCGAATCAAAGCTGCTCTTTCACCAATACCGGCCGTAAAGACTAAAGCGTCTAACCCCCCTAAAGCGGCCGCTAATGATCCGATTTCTCGCCCAATACGATAAACCCATAATTCAATGGCTTCTGCCGCGTGTTGAGAGGGGCTGTTGAGTAAAGTCTGCATGTCATTGCTGATACCGGAAACACCCCGTAATCCAGATTGGTGATAAAGTAAATCGCTCAGCGTTTTTAAGTCCATGCCCTCATTTAATAAATGTAATAGAACACCCGGATCAATCGCGCCACAACGGGTGCCCATCGGTAAACCATCTAGGGCCGTAAAACTCATGGTTGTGGCTATACTCTCTCCCGCTTTGAGGGCTGCCAAACTGGCACCATTGCCTAAATGGGCGACTATCATTCTGTTTGGTAAATAGCCTGCTACCTTTGGCAACGTCTGAGCAATATATTCATAAGATAAACCATGAAAACCGTAGCCCCTGATACCTTGTTCGGTTAAAGAGCGGGGTAAGGCAAAAGTTCGGGCAATAGCCGGTTGGGTAGCATGGAAGGCCGTATCGAAACAAGCCACCTGTGGCAAATCGGGTTTGATGTGATGCAAGGCTTTGATGGGTGCAATATTATGCGCTTGATGTAATGGTGCTAATGGAATCAGTTGCTCTAATTCATGAATGATATCGTCATTTGTGAGTACAGGTGCCGTGAATGTGATGCCACCATGTACAATTCGATGTCCGGCGGCTACTAAGGTGATTTCTTCACGTTGTGCTATCCAATCAAGTAGTACCGCAAAAGCGTTTTCATGAGTCGTTGTGCCTAAATACTCTTTGATTAAATGAGTACCCGTCACATCTTTAGCCAGAAAAGAAGCATGGGTACCGATTCCAGTAATATCAATCTGATAAACCCGCTCTAAAGTCGCATTTTCACGCGAGGCAAACAGTGAACATTTCATACTAGAAGAACCCGCATTAACGACTAAAATAGCATTGTTGCTCATTGGAAAATTCTCCTGATTATTTTGTGAACCATACCACCAATAGGGCAACCACGAGGGATTGCCCCTACAGGCGTAATATACCACCAATAGGGCAATCACGAGGATGCGACTTGTAGGGGCAATCCCTTGTGGTTGCCCATTTTCAAAATATTAAAATTGGGCTTTTTTTGGAAGCCTTATAATTTCTTTGAGAGTGGGTTATCTCTTTGGTAGTGGGCTAATAAGAGTGCTAGGGCACATGATGCCATACGACTCAATACCGTATCAGCGCGACTCGTCAAAGCAATGGGAACTCGTGCCCCTAGCACGATACCGGCCGATTGCGCTTCGGCCATATATTCCAATTGTTTTGCCAACATGTTGCCCGATTCCAAATCGGGAGCGACTAAAATATCCGCTTGTCCAGCCACTGGGGATTCAATCCCTTTAATCTGTGCCGCTTCTTCAGAAACCGCATTATCAAAAGCTAAAGGGCCATCAATGATGCCACCTGTGATTTGTTTACGATCTGCCATTTTACATAAAGCCGCGGCTTCCAAAGTCGAACGCATTTTGGGATTGACGGTTTCTATCGCTGACAAAATCGCCACTTTCGGATTTTCCACCTTTAAAGCATGGGCTAAATCAATCGCATTTTGTACAATGTCACGTTTCGTTTCTAAAGTGGGTTCAATATTAATAGCCGCATCCGTCACAAACAAGGGACGAGGATAAGTCGGTACATCCATGAGAAAAACATGGCTCATTCGACGGTTGGTGAGAATGCCAATTTGTCCTCGTATAGCGGCAGACATTAATTCATCCGTGTGCAAACTGCCTTTCATCACCGCTTCTATTTCCCCAGAACGCGCCATAGCAACGCTTTTAGCCGCAGCATCATGGCTATGCTCCGTATCGATTATACGATAAGGTGATAAATCAAGTTGTTCCAGTTCAGCCACTGCTTGAATTTTGCTCTCAGGCCCAACAAACACGGGCACAATCAAATGGCTATGGGCCGCATCAATTGCACCTTTCAGCGAATTAGCATCCACCGGATGCACGACGGCCATCGAAATCGGCTCAAATTCCTTTGTCATATTAATCAAACGTTGCAATTGCGTACCAGGGTGATTCAAATAAAATTTTGGCAACATCGCTCGCGGACATTTGATTTTTATAAGTGGCGCGTACATATCGGCAACGCCGCTATAAACCACTTCCTGATTTTGGTTAAGACAGTGACAATCAAAAATAACACGATGCCCTTCCTCAATTTTTTCCTTGACGGTTATTGTCACCGTAACGGTATCACCCAATGCTACCGGCCTTTTAAACTCAAAGGATTGTCCACGATAAACCGTTCCAGGGCCGGGTAACTGGTTACCCAAGAGATTTGAAAGCAAGACACCACTCCACAAACTGTGTCCCATGATTTTTTGAAAGTCACTATGCTGAGCATATTCAAGATCGGTATGAGTCGGATTCACATCACCAGAAAGAATCGCAAATAAATGAATATCCTCGGTATTTAAGGTACGGGTGAGCGTGGCCGAATCACCTATTTTGATTTCATCATAAGTTTTATTTTCAAGAAATTCCATAATATTATCAGTTATCAGTTATCAGTTATCAGTTATCCGTTATCCGTTATCCGTTATCCGTTATTTATCGGGTAGGCTTTGGGTTTTTAAAGCCCAGCATTCCTAAAAAGGGCAAACCTGTGTGTTTACCCCTACATAAAATCTACAAAATAACATCTGGTAGGGGCAGAGCGGCGTGTTTACCCTTGTGAGCTGAACAGGTTTTTAGGTCAAATTTTGGGAAAACAATAGTCATCATTTATAACGGATTGTTTATTAAACGTTTTTAAACCGTCGTTATTTCATTTTATAAAACCAATAACTTGTAGATGACTTTGACGAGGCCCTGTGATTTGGTAAAATTTTAACAAAAAGCAACTCTAATTTTTCAATTCAACTTGAGTTGGATTTATTTTCTTTCAATGGTTATTTGATCAAAACATTTTCTCGTGATAAGGAATTGGGAAGCAAATCAAAAGGTATGATATCATTTTATGATGATATAGATAATACGGATAAAGCTTAAAACGGTTTGACTTCAATTACAATCCTTGTCGTTAGCGGCGGCATGATTTAGACTTTTCTATTAGAATTTATAATATGATTCTATGTTGATAAAAATGAGGCACCATTAATTATTACCCATTACCCATTACAGCAGTGAGCGCGTTAAATGGGATTGATTCAAATACATCAGTGCGTTCCCATTTAATGATCCCAGTGCCCATAACCAAGAAGGTCAAAAATGATCAATCCAAAATCACACGATTCACTGTTCAAGTGGCTAATAACCGCTTTTACAAGGGAATTTTTCAAACATTATTTTCCCGATATCACAATAGGAGAATATAGTTTTATTGACAAGGAATTTATCAGCAAATACGAAACGCTGAAAGAGAGTCTGAAAGGCGATTTGTTTTTGGCAATGGAAGTTGAAATTGACGGCATACTCCAGGAAATAGTGCTCCAGATCGAGCATCAAAGTGAAAGGGAGGATGTTTCAGAGCGTGTCTACGAATATGCCTGTTATGCCTGGCTGTTGAAAAAGAAACCTGTCTGGAGTATCGTGATTTATACCGATGAGGCTATCTGGCGAAAACCGGTTATGGACAGCTTTTGGTACGCCTTTGATAGCCAAAACAGAAAGCAGTATCATCATTTTGATGTCATCAAGGTGAAAGCGGAAAAAAGTGCCGATCTGATCAATAAGCATTCTCTGATCTGCAAACTGCTGGCGTTAAAGGCTGATGACAGGCAAACCGATCCTGATGAACTGGTTTCTGAAATATACCGCACAGCGGCTTTCATGAAAGATGAACTCACTAATGAGCAATTGCTCCTGATTGACCAGTGGGTAGGCTTTTACAAAAAAGTCTCAGAACAGAGGCTTGATAAGATTAAAAAGGAGATCAAGATGGAGTTTATAGAAACCACAATCACTGAACATGTTTATAATCAGGGATGGATTAAAGGCGCAGCTGAGGGCAAAACCGAGGGCAAAACCGAGGGGGAAACAGAGGGCAGAAAAAAAACGGCAATAAACCTGCTGAAAATGGGAATAGATATGGAAATCATCACTCAGGCAACTGGCTTACAAAAAGAAGAAATCAAACAACTAAAAAGGTTGTAATAAGAATAAGGGCTTGTCGGGGCGAATATAGCGCGTTAAAGGGCACATCGTTTTGAGTGCCTCGCCACCATTGCATTGCTGAATGGCATTGACGAAAGTTTATCAGTTTGGCAATGGTGCGGCTTCACCATCGCCAGCAAAAATCCACACTACCACGGCCAACCTCCCATATCAGGATCACCTATTCGATAAGTACTGAACCACAAATAAACCGGTATTTTACCGCAAAGAGACGCGAGGCATCGCGTCTCTACGAAACGGCGAATTGTAGAGACGCGATCGCGAAGCGTCTCTAATTACAAATAAACATTGCTTCTATTAAAATACCTGAAAATTTATGCTTCAATACTTAATAATGGATAATGATACTATGGATGAACAAAAATTATTAGAACAACTGACTCGGCTTTGTGCCTTGTCTGAAAACGAAGTGGTGGAGTTTAAGGAAGCCAAAAAACAATATGATTTTTCAAAGCTTGGCAAATATTTCAGTGCCCTAAGTAATGAAGCCAATTTGCTTAATCAAAATGAAGCTTGGTTGATTTTTGGGGTGAAAGATTCGGATAAATCAATAGTGGGTACTCAGTTTCGTACTCAAGCTGCTGATTTACAAAGCTTAAAATCGGAGGTTGCGGCACAGACTACCCATTCCCTGACATTTAGAGAAATTTATGAGCTTAATCATCCTGAAGGAAGACTATTGCTTTTTAGCATACCGCCCGCACCTAGGGGAATACCGGTTGCCTGGAAAGGACATTATTACGGACGAAATGGCGAATCCCTAAGTGCTTTGAATATAGATGAACTTGAGCGTATTCGCAGTCAATCGGTTACAAATGATTGGAGTGCAGGTATTTGTGAAGAGGCGAGTATTAACGATTTATCTTCAAAGGCACTTGTTCGCGCAAGGAGATTATACCAAAGTAAAAATCCTAGTTTGTCCAACGAGATTAATCAATGGGACGATATCACGTTTTTAAACAAAGTGAAGCTGGCTATACGAGGCAAAATAACCCGTGCCGCGATTATTCTGCTGGGCGAATCGGAATCGGAACATTTTATCAGCCCCGCTATTGCCAAAATATCTTGGATATTAAAAGACAAAGAGAATGTGGAAAAAGATTTCCAGCATTTTAGCTGTCCTTTTATCCTTTCTGTTGATGAGGTTTACGACAAAATCAGAAAGTTGAAATACCGCTATATGAATGGTTCCCTCTTTCCTGAAGAAGTGGAACAGTATGATCCTTATGTTATAAGAGAGGCATTACACAATTGTATTGCTCATCAAGATTACACCTTATCAGGCAGAATCAATGTCGTTGAAAAAGAAGATGGCGAATTGTTTTTTACCAATGTGGGCTCCTTTATCCCTGAAAATGTTTCGAGCGTCATTGAACAGGATGCCCCACAGGAATTATATAGAAATCCGTTTCTGGCTCAGGCTATGGTAACGCTCAATATGATTGATACTATAGGTAGCGGCATAAAAAGAATGTTCACGATTCAGCGTGACAAACGCTTTCCCATGCCGGATTATGATTTTGCGGACAACCGGGTGGCGATGAAAATTACGGGAAAAATACTCGATCTGGAATATGCGAAAGTGCTTGCCCAATTACCGACTCTGTCATTGTCTGAAGTCATTCTGCTTGATAAGGTGCAAAAACAGAAACCGCTTTCGTCTGAAGAAATCAATTTATTGCGAAGGCGTAAATTAATAAAAGGGAAAAGCACTCATTTGCACATCTCGTCAAGAGGCGTTGATGATGAGGAATGGCAAAAAATGATTGTGGATTATTTGAAAAAGTTTGAGAAAGGGCATCTGAGTGATTTTGAAAAAATGCTCTCCGATAAATTACCTGATAGATTAACCCTGAAACAGAATAAGATAAAAAATACGCTTCAAGCTTTGAAAAAGGCGGGTCGTTTGAGATTGGATAAAAGCCGATTTTGGGTATTGTCTGAAACGGAAAGATAGAACGCTGATTAAACTGATTCTTATGATCTACGCTGATTTTTTAATCAAATTAAACATGATAAAAGGCAAAATCATCGCAAAATAAATTTTGCACTCCACACCTTCGCAAAATAAATTTTGCACTCCACACCTTCGCCTCTCACTTGACTGATTTTGTCTGAATCAAAAGTTGATAACTGATAACTGATAACTGATAACTGAGTAACTGATTATGCGAAAATTTTCATCTTATGGGCCGGTTGAACCGGAACGACATTATTACGTGCCTCGTCAAAAATTGAGAGACGGGGTAATTCAACACTTGTTGGGCGATAATCCTGATAAAGGGGGCCATTACATCACCGTCTGGGCCCCTCGTCAAACCGGCAAAAGCTGGATAATGCAAGAAGTTTTCTCAACACTTAAACAGAACACACAATTTGATGTGGTTATCCTCCCTTTGCAAAACCTGATTAATCTGAGCGATGTCAATCAGGTAGCTCAATTTATCGCCCAAGAATTGGTAGACATTTTGGACTTAAAGCACTTAACTATCAATACATTAGTCGATTTGGAGCCGTTGTTTAAGCAAGGCACTCTCAATAAACCCTTGATTTTGATTCTGGATGAGTTTGATGCGCTTGAACCGGCTGTTCTCGCTGGGTTAGTCGGTGTTTTTCGCAATATTTACCATCGTCGTCGGAATCAAACTGACAAACCCAGTGCGGAAAAAGATTACCTTTTGCATAGCCTGGCTTTAATCGGGGTACGTGCCGTTTTGGGTGTGGAAAATGTCAAGGGTTCGCCCTTCAATATTCAACGCAGTGTGCATATCCCTAACCTGACTCATGATGAGGTGATTTACCTTTTCAACGAATATCAACGAGAAAGTGGGCAGTCAATTCAACCCGAGGTGGTGGAACGTATTTGGTATGAATTTCAGGGGCAACCAGGGCTGACTTGCTGGTTTGGGGAATTGTTGACAGAAACTTATAATCAAGCCACTGAACAACCGATTAGCATGGCGCATTTTAAAGGTGTTTACGGGGCGGCACTGGACTTATTGCCTAATAACAATATTTTGAACCTTGTCAGCAAGGCGAAACAAGAACCCTATAAATCCTTTGTTTTGGAACGGTTTCAAACTAGAACGAAACTCAAGTTGACTTATGATGATCCCATCATTAATTTTTTGTATATGAATGGGGTAATCGATGTTGAACAAGTGAGTTTAAACGAAAATTATGTCAAGTTTCCTTCCCCCTACGTGCAGAAGCGATTGTTTAATGCTTTTGCCAGAGAATTGTTTCAGGAAATGGACAGGTTATACGATCCGTTTGAGGATTTGTCGGATACCATCACTGATGAGGGCTTAAACATTCGGCGGTTGCTACAACGCTATGAACACTATTTGCAAGCTAATCGGGAGATGGTTTTGAAAAATGCGCCGCGTCGTCAGAAGGATTTGCGTGTGTTTGAAGCCGTTTTTCAATTTCATCTTTATGAATATTTGAACAGTTTTCTGATCAGTTATGACGCACAAGTTCAGCCCGAATTCCCAACGGGTAATGGCGCGATTGATTTATTAATACGTCATGCTGGGCAATTGTTTGGATTAGAATTAAAGAGTTTTGCTAATCAACGAGAGTATCAAAAAGCCCTCACTCAAGCCGCTAAATATGGAAAACAGTTAGGTTTGACAGAAATTGGGTTAGTTTTATTTATTGACACGGTAGATGAAACCAATCGTCAGAAATTTGAGGCCGATTACACCGATCCCAAAACCGGTGTTATCGTACATCCTCAATTCGTGCAGACGGGTTAAAATCAGCGAAAATCATGACTATTAGCGTTATCAGCCTTCTATCATATCAGCTGCATCACCACCCTTATTGTACAGTTGCACCATTTCCCTCAATTTTGCCGCTAAAACCACTTTATCTTCTGGTTTCTCTAAGTTGATATCCCAAAGGCGCAACCATTCCTGATGGGCTAACACTTCTGCTAATTGTTTTCGGGTTCGGGCTCCACTAATCACGACATCTACCAAGGGTGAAGACAGTAATTCTAAAAATACGGCACTCACTTGTGGTAAGGGTGTGCTTTTAATTTTAGCGACAAAACGGGCTAATTCCATTTTAACTTGCTCGGAATGAAAGAGTGGATTGCGTTGCCGCGCATCTCGTTTTCCTAACACGGCTAACCCTTGCGCGCTTTTTCCTGTGCCTAATAGCCCTTGTTCTAATGGGGATGTAATGCAATTCAGACAACGTTGATTGGCTTTTCCGGCCGCTAAGATGTCATCTGCGCGATGTAAAGGGTTGTGATGCACTTGATGAGGAATCAAAGCGCCCGATGGTAAATAAGCTTGTATTTGTTCTACTGAAAAATTGCAGACACCCCAGCGTAATATTAAACCGTCTTCTTGTAATGCTTGCAAAGTTTCTAAACTGGTTTCAATCGGGGTTTGTGGATCGGGCCAGTGTAATTGATAGAGATCGAGATAATCGGTTTTGAGACGTTCCAAACTGGTGAACAAGCTTTGCCGAAGGGCGTTGCGATTTGTGCAGTGAATCACGTTTTTGCCTTGCCAAGATAATCCGCCTTTACTGGCAATAAACAGTTTCTGGCGTTTTTGTTGAGCTATCAGTTTTGATAATAATTGCTCGGAGCGGCCGTGGGCATAAAAACCGGCGGTGTCAAAACAACGAATACCGGATTCTAAAGCGGCTTCTAAGGTAGCCAGTGCTTCACTGCCATCATGAGGCCCAAAGCCTTCGCCGCCTAAACTCCAGGTGCCTAACCAAAACCAGGGTAAAATAAAGTCATCGTGATCTACAGGGGCCATTGGTTTTTCAGTGCTCGTCAATAGTACAACGGATTGACGGTATAAGCGGATTAGTTTATGGCTTGTCTTGAGTCAATCCGTTTATTCCGATAATCCGTTGTACTCGTTGTACTCATGTGAGGGCAAGATCAAAACGCCTCACGATTATCATATAAAGCGAGATCAGGATTCTGATGCACTAAACCGGGAAAGCGTTGTGCCAAGGAACGCACCATTAAATAATCCAGATGTCCAATAGAATGCGGATGATATCCTAAGACTTTATCCCACATATCCCACCGTTCCATACACAGATAAACAAATGGCTTGTCGTCAGAAGGCAGGCAACTTTGTATTGTTTGATATAAATGCTGATACATTTCAACCCGCTTCGGTTTGACATAACGCATTTTTCCATCCGGCCCGGCAATCATTTCTGCCGTGGTTAAATGGCTTCCTGGAAAATTTTGCTCAATAGTGCGTTTCATTTCGGGATTAAAACGTAAGCTGCCTATCGAAATCCAAACCACGCTTTGGCTTGAAATGTGGGTAAAAATCTCTTTAACTAAAGCCTGATAATCCGCTTCCCAACCGTCAAATAATAACATCGGATCAAAATGTAATGCGATCAAATAACCCGCTTTTTCAACTTGTTGCATTGCGGATAGACGCGCGGCCATGCTGGCAGTGCGAAATTCTTCGCGTTTTATAATCGTTTGTGGATTCACTGTCCAAGAAACGACTGTACGCTGTTGATGATCTATATCTAATAAATTCTCGACATAATCTGATTTGGTGCGTAATTCTAATAAGGCGTTTTTCATGCCGGCAAAGGCTTTAATCAATTGTGCCGAAGTGCCTGTTAAGGGTTCTAAAGCTAAACTGTCGCCTAATTCCCAAGTGCCAATACGAAAAAAACGCCAGGGTTGAAGCGCGGTTTTAGTTCGCACTTCTTCAATCATCGCGTCAACATCTGCGGTGACTTGCAAAGTGCCATTGTTTAAATAATTTTGCAAAAAGCAATAAGAGCAATCATAAGGGCAATTACTCACGGCATCTAAGACTTGAACATTGCAACACACGTATTCAGGATTAAGAGAAGCACAGGGTTTGAAAGCGGCCCCTTGTTTTTGAGTCAGATAGAGGGCCGATTTGCCTTCTCGATAATGCGTGATTTTGGGAACTGAACTGGGAATGTGTGTTTTGGCAGTCAGGCTTTTGAATTGAGAAACGGCCTGACTCTGCGCTTGGCTGGCATCATAATAAAAATGCTTGATCTTATGTTTCATTGTGACTCCATGTCTGTAGGGTGGGTAACGGGTTTTTGTTGCCCACCCTCTTCAATAACCGATTGATTTTTATAAAAATTGGGTTAAATACAAAAAAGGGCAACCACAAGGGCTTGCCCCTACGAAGGATGTATTTTATGCAAAAGAGAAACACTACAATTGCCCCAAAAGCTGATCGACACCTTCAATAACCGATTGATTTTGCAATGCCGCGACTCGCTGTTGCCATTCTTCGACGGAACAGGCTTTGAGTTGCAATATTAATTCTTTGCGTTCTAAGCTATCATCCCATTTCAAAAGCGTTTCTTCTGGTAAAGCCATTTGCTGATAAATCCTTTGTAAATTGTTCTGAGCTTGGCTCAGAATAGGATAACGCCAATTTTTCAGCAATTGTCTTAATAAACGGGTTTTCTCCTGTTTCGGATACTCTGAATTTAATATATCACCGATTTCTTTCGAGGCCATAAACGTGGCCATATCTTGAGCGCGATGACGCAATAAGTCGTTGATATGGCTTAATAATTCTTCAATAATAGAGGCGGTTAAACTCAACGATTCTCGCCAAGTCATGACATGTTGTAATAATGCCGCCGGTTGTCGTGTCAAGGCGAGGCATTGGCGCAGGGCAAAATTTTTCTCCTGACAAAAATCAAGCACCTCTTTTGGTAAACGCGATATCGCTTCACATTGACGCAAAACTTTTTCATGCCCTTGAATACCTAAACGGGGTAAAAATTCGCTGCATAATTCCGTGCGATCCATGCCTCGCGCTAAAGCTAAAGCCATAAAATGAATTCGTCCAATTAAGCTGGATTGAATCGTGGCATAATGTTGGGTTAATAATAATTTAAATAAAGTGGTTAATGCGGTTTCCGCTGGTAAAATGTGACAGGGTACGGTTGTCAAAGCTTGCTTTTTAGCGATAGCTAAACGACTAAACCCATCTAATAAATGATAGGCGCCTTGTTGATCTTGATAAACCAATACGGGCTGCAAAAAGCCAAGTTCTGATAAGGAGTGTTCCAATATAGCGTGAAAATCATCTTTGACGATTTTCCCCATTAAGTAAAAAGCGGAATCTTGATGCTTGATGTCATCAATTGAGAGTTCAATGTTTTTTGTCATTGGATTGAACAGATTGGTTGTGAGGTGTTTTGAGGCGTAGAGACGCGATGCATCGTGTCACCTATCAGTTTTTTCTAACTCATTGTTGTTAAGTACAACTGATCAGGGGATTGAGCGGATTAGGGCAAAGGCCTATTGTAAGTTTGTGGGTTATGCTACCCAAGTTGCCCCCTCATCGTTGAACATAAGTCTTTAATTCATTGAAATAAATAAGTATTTCATCGCGAAGCTATAGCTGACAGAAAATCGGGAAACGCTATAAATACCTTTTTTGCGAGTGTTTTTGCGTGCAAAAACATTTACTAGCAGCCTGTCGGAGAATACCACTTAAGTCATTGTTTTGTATAACCGTTATGATTATTGTAAAAGCGATAATAATCAATGAGTTAGTTGATTAATCCTACAGGCTGCTAGGTTATTGATTGTACTTAGGCCCACGCTCCAATCCGATCATTCCCCTGATCAGTTGTACTAATTGATTCGCTTTTGTACTTTATTCAATCGGGAAACGCTATCATCAATAACAGCATGATAGAATAACAAATCAAATTTAGAATACCACTATTGAGTACACACTGATAACTGAAAACTGAAAACTGAAAACTGAAAAAAACAGGAGATTCATGATGTTATTGAAAAAATTCACCTTCCCACTCATATTCGTCATCGGCACACTGACGGCCTGTGTTTCAGATAATCCACAGACAAGTTCAACACTGCCTATCGGCACTTTTGAGCGCCCTGTTTCACCCCCCCCTCTTCGATTTCTCAAAACCGCCTCGCTTTGCTCATCGGCAATTCCGATTATGTGGGGAACAATGCTTTAACCAATCCCGTTAATGATGCGAAAGCTTTGGCAAAAGTCTTAAAAGAGCAACTCCATTTTAAGGTGATTTACAAAACGAACCTCAATCGCAAAGCGATGAAAAACGCGATTCGCCAATTCGGTGAACAATTGGAGCGCAAACCAGGCGTAGGCTTATTCTACTTTTCGGGGCACGGCTTACAATATCTAGGCCAAAATCACTTGATTCCGATTGGGGCGGAAGACAGCTTAGAGTCAGCGATTGATTTGAAAGAAGGCTCTGAAACGGTGACGGTTAATTATGTGCTTGAACACATGAAAGCGGCCGCGAATGAAGTCAATCTCGTGATTTTAGATGCGTGTCGCAATCCGCCGATTTTTGTCAAAAGCTTGTACAAAGGTGAGATGATTGATCCGGGTATGGCGAAACAATCTAATACGCCTAGCGGTACTTTGATTGCCTACGCGGCCGCGCCTGGCAGAGTGGCTTTAAGCGGTGTAGGCCAAGATTATAGCCCTTACGTCGAATCGTTGATGAAATGGCTACCGAGGCCTAATCTATCGATCACCGACGCGCTAACACAGGTACGCAATGAGGTGAAACGGGATACCCGTGAACAGCAAGAACCAGAATATACCGTCGCATTAGATGAGATTTTTTATTTAAATTGGGATAACCGTGTAGTAGAAAACTATCGCACTGAACAAGATCAATTACGGCGTGACAGAGAAACGGTGGAATCTGAACAGGCACGTCTGGAAGCGGAAAAAGAGGGGATAGCGCGTGATAAGGCGGCGATAGCAGAAGATAGGGCTAGATTACAAGCCGAAAAACACCGTTTCGCTGAGCAACAAATTATCACACCGCCACCCCCTATTGATAACCGCTTTGTGGCCGGTAAAGTTTTCCGTGATCGATTAAAAGATGGCAGCGATGGCCCTGAAATGGTGAGGATTCCTGCTGGCACGTTTCGCATGGGCGATATTCAAGGTGGTGGTGATTCTGATGAACAGCCCGTGCATTCGGTATCCGTTAAGCGTTTTGCGATGGGAAGGTATGAAATCACTTTTGCCGAATATGATAGGTTTGCCAAAGCAACAGGTCAAACTCTACCTGATGATGAAGGTTGGGGGCGCGGCAATCGGCCCGTGATTAATGTTTCTTGGGATGATGTCACCGCTTATGCGGAATGGTTAAGCGAACAAACTGGCCAACATTATCGTTTGCCTACGGAGGCTGAGTGGGAATATGCGGCACGGGCGGGTACGAAAACGAAATATTGGTGGGGTAATGATCTGGGTAAAAATCGTGCAGCTTGTTATGGCTGTGGTGCAAAATGGGGTCTGGATGCCAAACGAATGACTGCCCCTGTAGGCTCTTTTGCCGCGAATCCTTTTGGTTTATACGACACGGCTGGAAACGTTTGGGAATGGACGTGTTCAGAATATGAAGATCGTTATAACGGTAAGGAAATGAGATGTTCCAATGACGGCGGCCTTTTCGTTTTGCGCGGCGGCTCGTGGTACATCGTTGCCGGTAGTGTTTGCGGTCGTCGTTCCGCTACGGGAATCTGCGGTCTATCCGTTACTGGTGTGTCGGTGCGCGGCTCCCCAGGAGCGATTTTTTTTTTCCGTTAATGTAGAGACGCGATGCTCGCGTCTCTATAATATGATGCGATGTTTCGACGCGAGGCAGAGACGCGAGACAGAGACGCGAGCGTCGCGTCTCTACAAT
>Ga0190315_1000520_pt1 | contig 19196 bp, 15 predicted proteins | sample 48701101_MG_FD_161673 | JGI IMG/M metagenome (GOLD analysis project Ga0190315, IMG submission 161673) | Hydrothermal vent sediment bacterial communities from Southern Trench, Guaymas Basin, Mexico - 4870-11-0-1_MG | ecosystem: Environmental > Aquatic > Marine > Hydrothermal vents > Sediment ...
TATACCTATAGCATTATCATTAGTAGTAATTATAGGATACGTCTTACTCTTCTATAATTCATATGAAGAGTCCTCAGGAAATGACAACAGACCTTAAATTGCACTTAGGAGCTCAATTCCTTGAGATTTATAAGATTTATATTCTATAACCACGTTGAGAATAGAGATGTGGTTTCAAGATGTGAAGGAAGAGGCTATAGAACATACTGCTGATGATATGATAGAAATCCTAGAGAATTTTGAGAAGGCTCTCGAAAAGAGTAAGCTAGTCCGTATAGAACACGCTAGTCATTTAATAGTTGTAGGAGACATACATGGTGATTTCGATACATTAGTGGATATACTTGATAAAGAACTAGATAGAATTGCTGCAGGTAAGGGTATTATGGTGTTTCTTGGAGATTATGTTGATAGAGGAGATAAACCCCTAGAGTGTCTTTATCTACTCATGAAATTAAAAGTAGAGTATCCCAATAACATCCTATTATTAAGAGGAAATCACGAACCTCCTTATAATCTTATACCATATCCTCATGACCTCCCATATAGGGCTACTAGTAAATATGGATATAAGGGGAGTTTAATATACGAGAGGCTCATGGAGATGTTTCAACGGCTTCCTCTTACTGCTGTTACTGATTCTGGGATATTTCTAGTACATGGAGGTATTCCCATAAGCGCCCCTAAGCTTAAAATACTAGAGGAACCCGATCCTTCAACTCTAGAGGAGCTCCTATGGAATGATCCTTCTGATGAAGTTGATGAATACACTTTATCTCCACGTGGAGCAGGATACCTCTTTGGTATTAACATCACAAGAAGATTCCTTAAAATCAATCAATTGAAACTAGTTATCAGGGGTCATGAGCCATGTGAGGGGTATAAGATCAATCATGAAAATAGGGTAATTACCTTATTCTCTAGAAAAGGCTTTCCATACTTTAATAGAGTCGCTGGATATGCTAAAATACCCCCTGATTTCAGTATTGAAGAAGTAGAAAACCTGGTCGTACTTATCTAGCTGTTATAGAGTGTCTCTTAATGAACCTATCAATCCTATCGAATGCCTCATTAAGGACTTCTTCTGGAGGGAGTGTTACTATTCTAATATGCCTCTTTCCGAGCATACCGAATCCAGATCCGTGCACTACCAGTACTTTTTCCTCCCTTACTAACTTCTCTACAAACTCTCTATCATCACTTAACTCTAGACTACCTATTATACGGGGGAATACGTAAAATGCCCCTTTTGGTTTCGTCACGATAAATGCTCCCATCTCCTCTAGTCTCTTCAGAGCTATATCTCTCCTTCTCTTAAGTTTCTCTATAACATTCTTTAGATGATCTCTCCCCCCTCTAAGAGCTTCAATAGCAGCTATTTGTATTGGTGTGCTCGCCGACAATCTACATCTGGCCATTTTTATTACTAAATCCATAAATTGTGACTTAAAATCTCCTAGATTATCCTTCACATAGAGATATCCTATTCTCCATCCAGTCATTAGGTAGGTCTTCGAAAATCCATTTAACCCTATTACTATAGTATCCTTAGCAAGAGCGGCCATGCTCTTGAACTCTCCTTCAAGTACTATACCATCGTATATCTCATCCGATACCACTGGTATACCTACTTCAGCAGCTAGGTCTAGGACTTCTCTTAAACGCTTTTCATCGTAAAGTGCTCCTGTGGGGTTATTGGGGTTGATCACTACAATAAACTTTGTACTATCAGAGATCTTTCTACGCATATCATCGATGTCAGGTATCCATCCCTCCTCCTCTAAGCAGTTATAGGCTACAGTTCGAGCATCGTAAAGTCTAGGATATAAGAGGTATTGGGGATAACACGGATCCGGCACTAGTACTTCATCTCCTGGATTGAGTAGAGCAGCTGAAATAAAGCGTATTCCTTCCGAAACTCCTTGAGTCACTATTACATCTTCTGCTTCGATATCCACCCCATTAATTTTCCTCTCCTTCTCGGCTATAGCTTCTCTAAGCTCTCTAATACCCTCTGACGGAGAGTAGTAGTTGTATCCTTCCTCCACAGCTTTATAGAGAGCCTTCCTGATGTGCTCCGGTGTTTCAAAATCGTATTTTAAGGGATCTCCTATATTTAGGTAGATAACTCTTTCTCCTCTATACTCGAACATTCTCGCTAATGTCATGAACTCTCTAATAGCATACTCCATTTCACGAACCTTCCTACTCATCACAAATCCTTCTCTTAACATCAAGCATCTTAATGCACATGTATATTTATATTATTCATACATCGCCTATGGAACAGCCTCACCTTTCATAGGTACTGATAGGTATCGATAGATTTTAAACTAGTAAATATATAACAGGTCTTACAGCTTTTGTAGTACAGAACTTCTCCACTCTCATTAAAGGACCTTTAGAGAACGGAAATTTCAGAGGCACTTATACACCTCTAAACTTAATGGATTTTCCTTCTATGGGAGTGACGAAGGAGTACGGGCATTCATAGTTTAATGAAGAGCTTGATATAGATCTCCTAGTTGAGCCGTGAAAAATCGAGCGAATCTATCGATATCTAACGTGAAGAGGAATCGTAAGGCTCAATATCCATAAACCCAGAGTGAACACAAGTTAGAAAACAGTATTTAAATTCTAAGCCTTAATACTGGTGTGATAAGTCTTGGATTAGTAATAATCTTAATGCTAATAGTACTATGGAATAGTTGGCAGTTTTACAACATATTAGGACGTAGATCACCCACTATTCTAGATCTCGGTAATCGGGAGAGTGTAGTAATACTTTCTGATCTACATCTGAAAGAGTCACTTAATGAGCATCCTGAACTTCTGGTTGCTCTCTCTAGAATAGATCCTTCTACAATTATAATAGCTGGTGATCTCTTCGAGAATGAGCATAGAAAAGTAGATGAAGACTCTCTGAAGAAAATGCTGTACACGACTTTGAAGAGTATCTTATGGTCAAAGGAGATAGTCTATCTAGTGAGTTCCTCTTCACATGATCCGATACCTAGCACTGATAAGATATGCTTAGAGATAGCTGGTACGAGGATTATAGTACTAAGAGGAGCACTCCTTCATTTTCGATCTAATAATGTAAACTTCTACACGTTTCACGGAGACTTCCTATGTAGAAATGGGGCTTATGCTGGTCTATTGAACCTACTAGCTAGTGTCCTATTTAAGAGAGAACTATTCCTGGAAGAACTGGGAAAGAAATTCCTAGGTCTAGAGAGGAAAGCATGGCTTATAATGGGGCATACTCATATAGCTGGTCTCGATACTTATAGGAGAATAATTAATTGTGGGTGTTGGAAGAGCTATTGGAGGGCTAAGGCAACAGGTACACTAGTGCATGTATACAGAGGAACGCCTAAACTCCTCTCTGTTAGCTATAAGGAGAGTAAGCTTTAACTATCGAAAAAGGCTAGGGACGGGAGGTTGAGGTGTATATGTAAATTTTGTAAGCCTTAAGTTTTCTTGCTAGATCTCCTAAAATTAGGCGAAGGAGTCTTAGTTGCTCTTCGTCGTATGCGTCAAGAATAACGGTTGGATTGATTCCAGGAATTTTATAGGTTAGGGATATGATCTTAACACCCCTCTTCACTATCTCTTCAAAGTACTCTTTCAGCTTTTCCATGGTTTTTTCATCGAGAAAAGTGTATACAACGTCCATACGTATCAGTGGGTTATAGAATATATCTCCAAGCACTAGATCTACTCTATCACTATACTTTCCCACTCTCTCTTTAGCCTTTTTTATAAGCCCTTTATCTATCTCTATACCTACTGCATATGCGCCCCTGCTGGCCGCAGCCACTAACATTCTACCATCTCCAGAGCCTAAGTCACAGAACACCTTACTTCCGTTCAATTCAGCTAAATTTATTATTCTATCCATAAGTAAAGCGGGCGTAGGTAAGAATTTAGCTCTATGTTCTCGCTTCCTAGCAAATATCCTTAACTTCATGCAGTAACCTCCTGTCCTCTTATATATTCGTAATTTAAAAGTCTTCTTACTCATAATTTTGGTGTAGTGATAATTCGTCTAAGAACGTAATTTCATCTTCTAATCGCTAAGAACATCAGAAGCCTAAATTTATAGCTTTTATAGACCATACTTAATGAAAGAAGTTAAGAGGAAATAATAGACTTTCATAGTTGAGTCTAGGGAGTAAATATGGATAATGAAAGATTACATGGTTAACCAAATGAAGCGATTAAACTTATTTCTCGCAGTTACTAGAATTGAAGGGATAGGTGGTATAGCTGAGTATTAGTAGAGTACTCCGTGGAGGTGTATGGATGTATGCAGCTAGTATGGTGAATAATCTTACGGGCTACTTTTACTGGCTAATAATATCCTCAATAGCAGGCCCCGAAATTGTGGGAATAGTAAGTGCTATTGCAGGGTTATCAATACTCCTAACAGGGATCCTCAGTTTCGGAGTAAATATAGGAGTTCAGAGATATTTAGGTAAAGCTCTAGGTATGGGTGATGAAAATAAACTAAGAACGTACTTCTGGAGTTCTTTCATACTAATATTCCTGGTCTTCGCTACAACTAGTATACTCCTCCTAATAATGGGTCTCCATGGTTATAGTATCATAAACCTATCTCCTTTCATGCTGATATTTAGTGCAATTCTAACACTAACATATACTAATCTGATTCCTCTATCGCTAATCCGATCTCTATTGAGAACAGAGTTGATATTCGCTATGTCGCTTATAGGTGGGATTCTTAAGATAGGTACTGGACTAACCCTAGTCTTCATGGGATGGGGATGGGTAGGGGCGACAATAGGTTATCTCTGTCCTAGTCTAGTGAACTTAGTAGTAGGTATGTTGTTCTCTTTGAAGAACGTATCTCTAAGACCTGTAGTATCGCTATCGGCTATTAATGATGTGTTGAAAGCTGGTATCGTCACATGGTTACCCACGACTATAACTCTGATAGGCTATCAGCTAGGGGTTCTTATGGTCTTCGCATACACTAGTGCCACAGAGACGGGTCTCTACTATATAGCATCTGCTATAGCAGGAGCTATTACCATGGTCTCAATGAGTACTATATCTCTTCTCCTTCCCTTTCTATCTAGTCTACAGAATGGTAGGAAGCGTGCATGTTTTAGAGTGCTTAAACTATGTCTCACCCTAGTACTCCCTCCTTCAGTATTTGCCCTTATATATCCTCAATTTGTACTTTCATTACTAGGTAGTGAGTATACTGTCGCCTCTCCTATTCTCTCTACTTTACTCCTTGCGGTAGTCCCAAATACTATAGTAGGTGCAGTAGGAAATCTAGTGTACGCCTATGGACATTACTCTCTTGTCCTTATGATAGGCCTAGCTGCTAATATTCCTAGAGTAGTATTATACTATCCACTAGTACTCAAAGCTGGAGGATTAGGTACAGCCATAAGCTCTACCATAGGGAGTTTTGTAGGCATGTGTGCTGCTCTACTAGTAGCTAGGAGAGTGAACTTTAGAATAGAATGGAGTGTAGTAGGAAAGATATTAGGACTACCAATAGCTATCGGTCTCGTATCATGGTTATTTAGGTTACAGTGGTGGATGGGTTTAATCTCACTCTCACTAACCTACCTACTATACCTCAAGCTAGGGATCTTAACTAGGCATGAAATTGTAGAAATAGCTAATGTACTCAAGATGGAATCATTACTCAGGAAAATCTATAATAGATATGGTGGTATCGTCGAAAAGCTTATAGGATAGTTAAGTGTTGTAACAAAGAGTAGCACTAATATTATCTATTAATTCATAAAATATAGAATACATAACATAAGTATTACCTTTAAAATAACATTTATAACATTAAACTAGATGAAAATATATCAGCATACTATTCCGTAGCTGTTTCGATAATGTTTCTGCGAGATCCTTAATTGATAATGCTTGCTACTAATATACGGTGATAGAGGGTGAAAGCAAAACTAGTAACAGTGGTGGTGATAGTAGTAGTACTACTATTCCTATCAACCTTATTAGTAGAATCCCCGTGCATCCCTCAAAACCAAAAATTGCGTAAAAAGGCTGAAAACTTAGTTAAAATATCCGAGAGGGCTCTATCTTACCTAGAAGAACTAGTAAACAATACTGGTTTAGACCTTAGTACTGAAATAGAGGAATTAAGGGCTAAGATAGAAGAAGCTAGGAAGCTTATCGAGAAAGGTGAGTGGGAAAAGGCTATAGATATCTGTACTGAAGTACTGGGCACTATTGAGAAACTTCAGGAAAAGGTACTAAGTGAAGTGGATGAGGAATATATAGAGGAATTTGAGGAGGAAGTGGAGAAGGAGATAGCAAAGGGGAGACAAACTACTCAAAGGAGATTAGTAAAGGCCCTAGAGGTATTGGCTGAGAAGAGTAATGCGACTTTCGTAATACCACTAATAGAGGAGATCAAAGATGCTATAGAGTCGGGAGAGCCAGGCATAGGTCTGAGAATAGCTAATGTCAGTATAAAACTAAGAGAGCATGCAAGAGCAAAGCTTCCTGAAAAGTTAAGGCTGGTAATAGAAGAGATAGTTAATAAGAGTAAGGCTGATCTTGATGAAGAGGATGTGGAGAAAGCTGGTCAGGGGATACTTAATGCCATAGAGAGGATATCACTGAATATAGAGAGATTGAGAAATGTAACGGAACATTTGAAAAGTGTTAATGCTAGTGAAAAAGCCATAATCGCCATAAACAAGACTATAGAGCACATGAAGTGGGTAATAAGCCATCTGAACTGTGTTTACAAGATGATACAAGAACTGAATAAACCATTTATGATTAGAAACCTCATAAGAGAGCTAAAGAGGGGCCTAATTCTCGATCTTCCCTTTGAAATCATCAGAATAGACTATCCTAAGCACGTTAAACCAGGAGAAGAGATAGAGATTACAATAGAGCTTAAAAACGAATTGGATGTAGATTTAGACATCACTATATCCATTCAAAATAGTGAAGGAAATATACTAACTGAAGAGACTAAGAGTATAAGTGCAGGAGCTTTAGCAATCTTCAAGTTTGACCTAATAGCACCAGGTGAACAGACTAGGTTATGGTTAACGATGGTAATAACTTATAATAATACAGTGGTCCTAAGAATACCGCTTAAGATCGAAGTTCGGGGAAGAGAAGTCAGCGGCGCGGTAATCGGACTGAGGAAGCTAGTATGTTATCCCAGGAGTGTAATGGTAGGTGAAACTGTATACCTAAGCTTAATCGTAGTGAACGAAGGAGGCATAGATACGGATATCACGGTTAATGTGATCGATATTAACAGAGATGTAGTAATATTCACAACTACAGTGACCATAGCAGCTGGAGGTCATAAGGATATATCAACTAAACTTAAAGCTCCTGAAGAAGAAGGAACTTGGACAATCAAGGTTCAGATACTATGCAATTCTAAAATAGAAGTAGAAAAAATGATCGATATAAAAGTGAGGAGTAAGGGTGGAGGGCCTCCTGAAAGAAGAGGGCTACCCTAGAGAAAAAGAGTACCTAAAGGAAGAAGAGCACCAAAGGGCCATCAAGTATACTCCTATTTTTATCTTAATTTATTACTCTTAGATTTTGTTAAATAGAAGTCTTAATCTCTCTCATCTTAGATAACTATAGGAATATTTGCTTTTAACCTCAGTTCATTGAATTCATCTAATTTCATACCAGCTACCTTAGCTGCTACCCATAGATCTCCTATCTCCACTAGTAGTTTTAGTGCTGTTCTTATGGGTTCTGGTTGTTTTTCTATGAATTCCCAATCTGCTTCTCTACGTCTAATCTCCCTAGCCTCATTATACCAGAACTCATAGTCCTTCAAATAACCACCCTATAGACATGTTGTCATAGAGTATTAAAATTTCTCCTTTTTATACTAAGACCTTTAGAAAAAGCTATTTATTTCTAGGTCTGAGTAGGAATATGGTCAAGAATTTAGCACTGATGTTTGAGATACATCAACCCTATAGATTGAAAAGAAGGTTTCCCCTGAATCTACTTAGAAATTATCTAGAAGGACGTTTAAACCTCACTGAAGTAATGAAATCCCTTTTCGATAGTGAAAGAGATAGAAAAATATTCCTCAGAGTGGCTAAGAAGTGCTATATTCCAACTACAAGAATACTACTAGACCTTATCGAAGAGCTAGATCATAAGTGTAGATTATCTTTGAGTATTAGTGGTGTATGGATAGAACAGGCAAGAAAGTACTCTCCCGAAGTACTTCAACTGTTTAATGAAATAAGTGCAACAGGGTGTGTAGAGTTCGTATGCCAGACTTACTACCATAGTCTGGCGTCACTCCATCCTAACGGACTAGAGGAATTTCAAGAACAGATAGCATTACATAGGGGATTAATAGAGGATCTTTTCAACCAGAAAGCTATCTCAATAGAGAACACAGAGTTTCTCTATAACAATAACCTAGCCTTATCCGTTTATAGACTCGGTTTTAGGGTCATGCTGACAGAGGGAGTGGATAGGGTATTAGGTACTAGGTCGCCGAACTATGTCTATAGAGCTTATGGCTGTGATCTTAGACTTCTCCTTAGAAACTATAGACTTAGCGATGATATAGGTTTTAGATTCTCGGATGTATCATGGAATCAATACCCACTAACTGCTGATAAGTACTCCCTATGGCTGAAGAGCACTCCTGGAGATGTCATCCTCATAGCTATGGATTACGAGACCTTTGGTGAGCATCACTGGCCTGAATCTGGAATTCAGGAATTTCTAAAGTGGCTTGTGCGTAGGTGTGTGGAGATAGGAGTTGAGATGCTGAAGGTTAGTACTGCTGCATTGGAGCATGAGGTCAAGGATATCTATGATATTCCACCTTGGCATACTATCAGCTGGGCTGATGTCGAGAAGGATACCTCGGCCTGGCTTGGTAACATTATGCAGAGAAGATGTTTTGAAATATACACATGGATAGAACCATATGTGAAGGCTATTGGTGGTGAGTACTTAAAGTATTGGAGACTTCTCGGTATTAGCGATCATTATCACTACATGTCGACAAAGACGGGGGGTCCTGGAGAGGTTCACTCATACTTTAGTCCATACACTAATCCCTTCGAAGCCTTTGAAGTGTATATAGAGACACTTACTCTCCTTGTCCATTTTACACTAATGGAGTATAGGGAGAAAGTCTATAAGTATGCATGGAGGATAAAGTTACCATCCGGAATGGCATTTCACTTCTACCTTACTGAAGATGTGTACACTGGGTATAGGGCTAGGAGTTTATCAGAATTTCTAGAATTACTTGAAGTGGTCCCTCCTGAGAGTATAGTATATCATATTAGGAGAGGAGATATTCAAAATTGGATCTCTACTACCCTTCTATGGCCAGAGCTATCTCATGAAATAGATAAAATTAGAGAAATCTCCGAAGTTAAACTTCTGGTACGAAAGCTTAAGAGGATACTAAAGAGTGTAAAGTCTTCCTGAGGATTTCTGCGGCCTCCTCTGGAGATATGGAAACTACATAAACGTTTAATCCTTTCTCAACTCCTGCCCATGTAGAGGTTAAAGGTAAAATCTCTAGATGCCAGTGAAAGTCTTCATCTATTTTATCTAGAACCGCGTGTATCCACATATTGTAGTCTTCTACTTTTACTGAGTAAAGTAATGATTTGAGCACTATCTTAAGCATTTCACAGAACTTACCTAGCAACCGTTCATCCATATTCCAAGGATTAGGGCTATGAGTTTTGGGGATTATCTTCAATTCAAAGGGCACTCTAGGAGCATATGAAGTCATAGCAATAAAGTGGTCATTTTCGTGTACTAGTCTCCTGCTCCCGTAGAAGGCTTCAGGCCTACAATAGAGACACTCTGAACTCTTTCTAAAGTATTCTAACTCCTCCTCTATCGATGGAGGTATAAAGCTGAGAGCTATAAGCTGAGAATGAGGATGTGCTATAGAAGCCCCACCCAGAATCCCCTCATTTCTAAACCATAACACGTGTTTTATTCTTTCATCCTCTATTATTTCAATAACTCTTTTAAACGTCGCTTTAAATACTAATATTAGATGCTCTAAATCAATGTCTTCTATTCTCAAATTATGTTCTCGAGCTTCAATAATTACCTCATGGTAACCATAATTTTCTCCGGATTGTTTCGGAGAAACTATTGGATATTTGTTAGGAACTATTCTCACAATCCAGTCGCTTGGCCTATATCCATCCTTGTCTCTTTCTAAAACTACTTTTCCATTCAGCTTTCTCATCAGTAAAGTAGAGGGTGGTGTCATGAATTCGTTACCGGGGCAGAAGGGGCATGATTTTCTCTCAACTTCAACTCTCGCCAACTTATACTGTTTGGGTCTCCATGCACGTTTGGGTGATATTATCGAGATTATCCTAGGGTTTATTGGATCTCTTCTTATCTCTATTCCCATTTAATCTCTCCTAGGAAAGTGCTTCTTCGTAGACTCTTATAGTTCTTTCAGCAGCTCTAGTCCAAGTAAATTCCTCTAAAACTCTCTTTCTCCCATTTCTCCCCATCCACTCACCCCGTTGAGGGTCGTCTAGAATACAGTTTATTCCCCATGCTATATCCGCGGCATCGTAGGGATTGACATGTATTCCACACTGCCTAGGTCCACTTGGAATAACTATTTCCCTAAAACCACTTACACCCTTAGCCCCTACTACTAGTGGTTTTTCCATAGACATGGCTTCGAGAGCTACTATACCGAAAGGTTCGTATAAGCTTGGAAAGACGGCTACATCGCAGGCTGCGTAATGCTCTATCCTTTCCTCCTCGCTTACAAACTCAAATCTCAGTTTCACCTTATCTTCAAGTTTTAAGCTGTTGACTAGATCCTTCACGTGTTGTTCAAGTTCGCCCTTTCCTAGTATCACGAGCTTTGTGTTTGGATGTTTCTTTAGTACGTGAGGCATTGCCATTATCAGTTTATCCACTCCTTTAACTGGAGCTAATCTCCCTATGTAAAGTACCATGAATTCATCATACCCTATTCCATAGTAGTCTCTAATCTTCTCACAGGTTTCCTCGGGTATTCTATGGGGATTGTACTTCTCGGGATCTACTCCATTCCACACTACTCTAATTTTCTCTGTAGGATAGCCTAGTATAGTCAGTTCCTCCTTCATAGCATTAGAGACTGTTACTATTATGTTAGCATCCTCTCCTCCCTTTCTCTCAAGCTCTATTATAGTCTTAGATCCATCACCTAAGGTTCTACCTTGCTCGGTAGAGTGTATGTGAAAGGCCATAGGTATTCCGAGTTCCGACTTAACAATAATTCCACCTATTATCGATAACCAATCATGAACAGATAGTATATCGAATTTTCTGCTCTCTCGTCTAATCAGATCATTGACAAGTTTTGATGCTGATAATACATTATACAGGAATATTTTAGCAAAGAAATTTAGTCCTGGCCCCCATCTCCGTATGTCCTCAGCAACTACATCGGGGAGTATTCTAGAGACATCTACCAGTAGTGGTCTATGTATTTCTACCCCAGCTATTAGCTCTCTTGTCTTGAGATTTCCTGGGTTTAGTGTTAAGACGGTTATAGTATGCCCCATCTTGACTAGTTCTCTAGTAATGTACTGTGCATACGTTCCTAAACCTCCAACGAGTCTAGGAGGGTATTCCCATACGAAGAACGCTATATCCACAGCTTCACCTTGATACATATTCTCAAAATGCCTAATTTAAAGATATCTGATAGACATGGATAAAACTACCCACATATACTATGAACTCCCAATCTCCATCTTCCCTTTTTGATATGGTAGTAATCTTCCTCTCCTTCTCTCTTTAAAGCTGGGGAATTAGAGGAGGATGAGCTTTTACCTTAAAAGGATACAAACTCTATTTTCTAATACATCTTAACTCTCTAAAATACTCTATAACTTCTCTCTCTAGTCCTAACGATGTCAGTAATTGATCTATATTTCCAGATTTATTGAATAGTCGTTCTAGACTCCTTATAGTCTCTCCAACCTCATATGGAAAGACTATCCACTCTTCTACTTCCTTAACGTAGTAATCTGGTTTTATCTTGGCCCAGGGCTTTACGTACGGAGTAGCAGATTTTATAGTTAAAGGGCCCTGTTCCTTTAAGTACTTTAATGTCACTTCCAGAGTACTTCCTGTATCCACAATATCATCTACGAGGAGTACCCGTCTACCCTCTATGTCTCCATTAAGGCCGGATACTATTACTACATCTTTTCTAGGTTTAGCGATATCCTCATATGCCTTCACAGCGACGACCATGATATCAGAGATATTCATTATATCCGATACTATACGGGATACTACCAACCCCCCTCTTGAGATAGCTACTATGGTATCAGCAGGGTATCCTTTGTCGATTATGATCCTACACAAGTCTAATATGTCTCGAAAGAAAGTGTTCCAAGTGATAAATTTGAGCTTAGGTAGCCCCATGTGCTAAAATTAATAACGAAGGATATAAGCTTTTCTTCCAGTTCATTACCAGCAATGTGACATATATTCTATCCTCTCCTTAGCTGTTCTGTGCATGTAGTTTCTATAGTCTCTATCTTGTACTCTCTTTAAAAATTCGTTTATAGGTTTAAAGGTGAAAGGTTCTCTCTAAGGCATAGTCCCTTCAGTATTCTCCTCGAATTTTAACAGGAAGCTGATCTAGGATAGGCGATCTAGAATAGATGAGGAGAAGAGTTGAGAGTGGGGGGATCAATATGCGGTAATCATTTCATAGCCTAGCTCAATTGGGGGCAAGTTTTATCATCTCCCCCCTTATCAAATTTCGTTCAAACATATTTCTACTTTATCCCTTAGGATACTTAACCTGTCACTCCCTATTCTACTTCCTAGATTATCACTATAGCTTGAATTATAGATCGTTCATTGAAGGTTCACCATCTCTCTTCATTTAAACTCCATAGACTCTGGAATTACTGAGTTTAAACATTTAACATAGTAATATGAAAACTATCAGTGAAGAAGTTTTAGTCTTGAAAGTATATATTAGTGAAGTATTCCTCAAATGAAGATAAGGTGAGGCTTAGAATTAAGAGAATAGACCTGTATGAAGCTATTCACGTGAAACTATCCTAGTTACCTGAGACTAGAGATTTTACACTAATTCTATCCATCTTAACACGATTTAGAATGGGGATATCACTGGTGATGAGGGCTAAAGATCAATTGAAGAATTCTTAGAGAGCAACTCTGGGTGGTATCACAAAGAGTAAGTTAATCTTAAATATTGTACTCGTAAGAACTCTATCATGGAAAGCGTATCAGAAAAACTGAAAAGAATAGAACTTATAGTTAAGACTCCTCTCTATGGAGTTATAGGTTATACTCAAGGGAGACTGATATATAGTTCTAATGTAGAGGGAGTAAGGGATCTCTGGGAACTAGATCTTAGGACTGAGAAGACAACTAGGTTGACTAAGGAAGGGGTATATGCTACCGCTTCTGTAAGACCAACATCGCCATTAATAGTATACACTAGAGACGTAAGTAAAGGTAGAGAGTTACATCAAGTATTTCATATTGATCTTCGGAGTAGAGAAGAATTCAGATTCGAGAATATAGAACCTAGAAGGATCTCAGGTATAGACTTCGATGGAGAGCTGATAGCAATCAGTACGGCATCCGAGAAGGCCATGGAGCTGTGGACTCTTAAGCCCACGGGTAGTGTAGAAAAAGTCTATGAAACGGGACTACTACTTTTTGTCACCGATATAGGCGGTAATAGAATAGTAGGTAATGGAATACTTAGGGGAGACCCTAGAGCAATCGAGATCTTCATATACGACCTAAAGACCTCCGACTTCAGAGTATATACACCCAAGGAAGGATCCGTCAACAAGCAACCTAGGATATGGGGAGATAAACTACTCTTCTCCACGACAGCGTTTGGAGACGAGAAGCTAGTTATATATGATCTATCTAAGGAAGTAATAGAAGAACCTGAGTTTACCCACCAAGACTATAGAAAGTATAGGTTTACAAGCTATATAGCATATGACTGGATGCCAGATGGTAGAATATGGTTTATAGGCGAGACAAATGGAAGAACTAAAGCCTTTGTAGACGGTAGAGAAGTACCCCTTCCAGAAGGGTTCTCCACCTGGCTCATACCGGTCAAAAATAGAGTATACGTAACCTATTCCTCGTTATCCACTCCTCATTGCATCTACGAGGTCGAGATGAATACGGGTAATAGACGCATAATCCTCGGTGCAAGGTTACCGGATGATATAACTAGTCGTATAGGCAGAACCTATTTAGTACGTTATAAATCCTTCGATAGTCTTGAAATCCCTACATTCGTAATAGAGAGTAATGCAATATCCAAACCAGGACCTACTGTTATATACGTACACGGTGGTCCATGGGCCGAAGTAGCCGATTCATGGAGTACCTTTATAGCATCACTTGTAGTCTCCGGATACCATGTGGTAGCTCCAAACTTTAGAGGGTCGACAGGGTATGGAGAGAAGTTTAGGAGAATGATCATAGGCGATCCTGGAGGAGGAGATCTCTTAGATATAATTCATGCAGCCAAGTGGGCTAAGAGTGCTGGACTGGCGAATAGACTTGCTGTAGTAGGTTATAGTTATGGTGGCTACATGACCTTTCTAGCCACTACCAAACACCCCGATATCTGGGATGTAGGTGTTGCAGGAGCTGGAGTAGTAGACTGGGAGGAAATGTATCATCTCAGTGATGCTTTATTCAAGAGGTTTATTGAAGTCCTCTTTGCAGATAGGAAGGAGCTATGGAAGGAGAGATCTCCAATAAGCTATGTGGAGAGACTTAAGGTCCCACTCTGTATAATTCACCCTCAGAATGATACTAGAACGCCACTTAAACCAGTACTACGCTTTATCATGAAACTCCTAGAACTGGGTAAGACATTCGAAGTACATGTAGCTCCGGATGTGGGACATGCTATAATAAAAATGGACGACGTACTCAAAATAGTGCTCCCTACGGTACTATTCCTCGATAGATACATGAAAAGTTAGTTTTTCTAGTAACTCCTACTTTTCAAGAGGCTCTATTTCAACGGCTGTTCCATACGCTGTTATCATTATGAAGCCTTCTAACATCTCAGTAGTCTCGAAATCTATACTTATTACAGCATTCACCCCCATCATCCTAGTCTTCCTTTCAAGTTCATCTAGAACCTCCCTTCTAGCCTTATCCAACTCCTCTAAGTATACACTACCCCTACCCCCGACTAACGCCTCAATTCCAGATATTATCCTATCTAACATTCCTCTAGTACGTACTGTACTAGCAGTTACTATCCCGATAACTCTCTTAACCCTATATCCAGGGACTTCGGAGTAGTAACCAATAATACTCTTCCATGAGTATCACTCTACTCTCAACTGGTCCTCTAGAAATATTAATTTTAGTATTGAGGTTCAATTTTCAACATAAATGTTTATATTTTAGCTCGTTCTTGCTTCTCTGGTGTATCAGGTGTCCGGTGGTCACTTTTGGATTTAGAGTGACACCCTGGGAGGTAGAGGGTGTAGTAGACTATGATAAACTATTAGAGGAATTCGGAGCTTCTAAGATCTCCGATGAGCTATTAGAGCGTATTAAACACCTCGTAGGAGATGTACACCCCCTATTGAGGCGTAGGATATTCTATGCTCATAGGGATTTAAATCTAATCCTAGACGACTATGAAGAAGGTAGAGGATTCTTTCTATATACTGGTATAGCTCCCAGTAGGAGCTCAATGCACCTTGGACACATAGTCCCCTTTATTCTAACCAAGTGGTTACAGGAGAAGTTCAGGGTCAATGCATACCTAATGATCCCGGATGAAGAAAAGTTCCTAGCGAAGAAGGCAGAGAATCTTAGACAAGTAGATGAACTAGTCGACAAGACCATTTTAGATATCATTGCTTTAGGCTTTGATCCTGATAGCACTTTCATCTTTAAAGATAGAGAGTACATTAGAAACCTCTACACTGCTGCAGTAGTTGTCGCTAGAAGAATAAACTATAGCCTTGCTAAAGCTGTCTTTGGTTTCAATGGTGAAACTAGTATAGGTTTGATATTTTATCCAGCACTCCAGATAGTTCCTACACTCTTTGAGAAGAAGAGATGTCTCATACCCTACGGTATCGATCAAGATCCCTACTTCAGAGTACAGCGTGATCTAGCTCCTAAGCTAGGATACTTTAAGACTGCAGGAATAATGTCCATCTTCATTCCAGGCCTTGAAGGTATTAGGTCTAAAATGTCTGCCTCCAAACCCGAGACAGCAATATTCCTAAGTGATAGTCCAGAAGAGGCTACTAGGAAGGTTATGGATGCCTTTACAGGAGGACAGCCTACGGTTAGAGAGCAACGCGAAAAAGGTGGAAACCCAGATATATGTTGTGTCTTCCAGTGGTTTAGAATACTCTTTGAAGAGAGTGATAAAAGGCTTCTTGAAAGATACAACAGATGTGTGAATGGAGATCTCCTATGTGGAGAGTGTAAAGTAGATCTCGCTAAGAGAGTGGGAAGGTTCTTAGAAGAGCATCAAAAACTTGTTCTAGAAGCTGAGAAGATCAAAGATAAGTTCCTGTACGATGGTAAGCTGGCTAGGAGAATGTGGAACTGGGAGTTTGAATACTAACTCTTTTAACTCCTATAGATCCCTAGTCTAATTAATACACTACTTTCATAGTTATTTGTATACAATATAATTACTATAGTAAAAGATATTAGGCAAATATTGATTATTGATTAGGTATAGAGGGATCTCCATTAGGGTTGTATTAAATCCTAAGGTTAAAAGCATGTTATCAATATTAGTGAGCATCCCCACTGATTTCTCCCAGACGAGAGCAAAAACACTCAGTCGATTACTGGTAATTCTAATAGTATTAGCATTAGTATCAGACCTACCTTTAACATCTCTATATCAAGAGACTCCTCCTAGAATAATCAATTGGAGCTCTACTGGTGGTAATCCCACTAACAAGGATACTCCACAAGATCTCATGTACATAGTTAAGGAGGGGGACACTATAAAATTTCAAGTGACGGCGGATATTAGCTGTAACTTTACATGGGAAGTGAACAAGGTAAAGATCCACGAGGATCACAATACTGTTTCAAGCTCCTTCACTCTAAAGGTACCAGAAGAGAAGGGAATATGGGAAATCCATGTAAGAGCTTGGAATACGTTAGGCGAGGATCATATGGAATGGGTGATCACCACCCTTAGTATAGATGAAGCACCTACAATTTTTGACTACTTCACAGATGGAAGGTGCAGGAATAGAGAAGAAAAGGATCCATGGAATAGACCACTACCAGAATGGTATGATTGGCATGGAAAGTACTATCCGAATACCAGTAGAAGATGGGCTGATACGGATAACGGTCTAGGAGTAGTCTACGTAAGTATCCCCTCGAAGGTTACTGAAGGTACTTGGAAATTTAGATACCGTTTTCCAAAGGGAGTAGAGACGAATGAGATTCCATGGGCTGAAATTTACATAATGCACGATGGAGAGAAGGATGTATACTATGTCTACCCTGTAGAATCTACTGCTCACCACCACGTTACGATAAAACATGATGGGGAGAGCTTTAGTATAGATTATGACGGAGTAGGATTCTACCATACAAAACTATGGTATGAAGTAACTATAATTAGAAAAGATGGATGGCTTTACCTGTTTAAAAAGGTTATAGAAAAAGGCGAGGAAGATCCTCTATACTTTGAAATGCATGCATATGATGAAGTAGCAAGTTCAGAAAATATACTTATACGTGCAATACCAGATGGAACTGCACACTTTCAAATAGACTGTATAGAGGTCTATGAAGGGAGGTACTTCTTTCCAGATAAGAAAGTATTCCTCGGAGAGTATGTGGCGGATCTATACTGTGATAAGGATGGTGAGTACCGTCCGATAAAAAGGACAGGAATAATAGTCCAGGGTAGAAATGTGACCCTAACGGATATAGCTGAGATGTTAGGAGATCCATCTCTGTTCTCCTATGATCACGGAACAAGAACAGCAATCTGTCGCACTAACCTAGTAGTGGATGAAGGTGCAAGTCTTATAATCAAAGATGAGACCTTGAAATTCGATTGTAAGGAAGATGGAGAACTTCAGTTTGTACTTGACTATGGTTCTCGTCTAGTAGTCGAGAATAGTATTATAACAACTACAGGTGATCACTTCTTCGTATGGAACCTTGCCAGCTCGACTACACACTGGGGATCTGAGATCATAATGTGGCTTTGGGCTGAGAGTGGATCATTTGGATCAGGATACTATTGGGGAGGAAGTCAGAGACCACTTGCAACAGCCTTTCATGGAGAGTTGAGGATAAGCAATTCCATAGTAGACAACTTTGCTCATCTATTCCTAGATTCACCATATGAAGTCGTCATCACGAATACTAAATTTACAAGAATGCACCAGGTCGACATAGGTACATATAGGTACGAAGGATCCTATTCAACCCCTCTTAGAGAAGAAAGGGAGTTTGCGAAGGGACCGAAATCCTTCTACATCTATATTGATGATGTAAACATAAATAACTTTTTAATAAAAGATGTGGTCTTCTCTGGAGCAGAACCTATAGAGGTAGTATTTTCAGTAAATGCCCATAGGGATAAACTGAACATCTATAATGTTAGAGTAGAAAATGGGAATATAACTATTAAGGAAACTTTAGCTCAGACCTATGGGCAATCACATACATGCTATTGTGCAGGATCGCCATATAGTTGGAAGAGTTACATATCATCAGAACTGGGATTAGTAAACTGTAAATTTGACAATATAGTCCTCACACCAGGAGTTTTCACATGTTGCGAAGGAAAGACTGTAAAGAAGGCTGTCGCTATTAAGTACTACTTAGATATTAAGGTGGTAGATAAAAATGGAAATCCTGTTCCAGGGGCTGTCGTCACTATAGCAAATGAGATCGATGATAATAATTATCCAGCCGAGAATACACAGCCAAGTAAGCCTTATGCCACTGGTGAGTACAGCTGTTACTATCACCACTACAGATTCTTGAGTAGTCAACCTCTCAGAGAGACATATACGGGTAGTAATGGACACACTCCACTACCCTTAGAAGATCCTGAGAAGACTATAGTATTGACCGACTATACCTATAGACGTGATGCTGGAAGATGGAGGACT
>Ga0190315_1000521_pt1 | contig 19196 bp, 17 predicted proteins | sample 48701101_MG_FD_161673 | JGI IMG/M metagenome (GOLD analysis project Ga0190315, IMG submission 161673) | Hydrothermal vent sediment bacterial communities from Southern Trench, Guaymas Basin, Mexico - 4870-11-0-1_MG | ecosystem: Environmental > Aquatic > Marine > Hydrothermal vents > Sediment ...
GGCTTCCTTAACGTTAGCCGCCATCTGAGCAAGCATTGGTTTAATTGGCTTCCCAACTTGGATTTTTACTCTCAAAAGACCCTCATTCCCCTCGAGCTTTGCTATTTTGGCAACAAATCCGAAGTCACTTGTAAGCATATATGCTCTTTCAACAAGTTCGACCTTTACTTTGAAAGCCTCGGCTAAGGCATCTCTTAACAGTCCTTCCGCAACTCCGGTTCTCATAGTTCCCAGTATCGTTCTTGCCAAATACTTACCTTCATCTGGAGAAGCATCCATAAAGAGATTGGCAAGGTATTTTAGCTTTCTATCCTGGCTCCTTTCGCCAGTCGTCTCAGCAACTTTAACTAAAGTACTATAAACCCTTTTTATTGTGAGAGGCTGGGAGAAGAAGCTTTTTTGCTTCCTCTTTTGAAGGGTAAGAGCAACACTTTCTCCCAAATCTCCAGTATCTTTTACAGAGTTCTCTATCTCATCGCTGTTTATTCCAGTTGCCATAGAAACTGCTCTTATCAATAACTTCTCACCAACACCCAGTTCTCTCTCGTCCCAATCTGGAAAGACTTTTCCGAGGATCAGATAGGGAACGATTTCCAGCAGCTCCGGGTCTTCAACTTTCTTTAAAAAGTCCGCCACAAATTTCGTCTTAAGGGTCTTTAGAGTAGTTTTCTCAAGTCTTTTATACAACTCGGCCAGTTCTTTGTATAACATCAACACCACCATATTGAAGTATAGCACCAAAGGATAAAAAGGTTAGTCCCTCTGCATTGATCTGAATCTTAGAAATTCAAGGAATATAGTCGCTACAAAGCCCCAGCAAATATTGGGGGATAGCTTTTTTCAAAAGCAAATAAAAATGCAAATCCTCCTGCAAATCCAGATGCAATAAGCCCAATTTCTCTCCGGTTGCTTCTGTTTAAGTATATTGCCAAAAGAAGATAGAATATTGAGAGGGCAAGATACAACGGGTTCATGTTCCCTCCCCTATCCATCTTTCAACACTAGGTCTTTGGGGGTAAACATCGCATATGTGATATTCCTCTATGGATAAATCCTCCAGGAGGGATTTCGCTTTTTCTATCTCATTTTTGTTCAAAAGGGCGAAAAGGCTCTTCCCCAGCATAATCATTGAAGATGGTAAGTGAAGAACTTTATCAATTTCCCTAGCAATTTCCAAAAGCTCGCCAGAGAGCAGCCCCGTTCGTTCGGAAAATCTTCTCGCCTCTTTCATCAAAATCTCAACTTTAGGATTGGATAAGACCCTATTAAGAGCTTTTTCTCCTTCTTTTTCAATTAATTGGACAACATCGCTGTCAAGTACCTCCCTTGTAGGAAGCCTTCCCATCGGCACTGCCAAAACTTTATACCCCTCAAAAAAGATGTTGTCTACTACCCCAATCCCAGGAGCACCGGGTTTTGTTCTGATCTCTATTCCCCCATGGATTTGGGCTATAACGTCTCCAAGTCCTCCTTTGTGAAGAACTTCATGCTTGTGAGCTATCTGAGCAGCTTGAAGGAAAGTTTTCTCTTTAAAAGCAAAAGCCAAAGAGAGGGCAGTTCCAAGAGCCCCACCGCCACTGTTTCCAAAACCATAACCATTTGGAAAGTCAAAGTACTGCCAGATTCCAATCTCTCCAGTAAAATCCTCGGGAATAATTTCACTGGCAACAGAGTAGCTAATCACTGCATTTTCTTTTTTGACTGGTGCCCCATTAAAGGCTATGTGTATATGCCTCTCCAAACCTTCCTCAATGCTTACAAAGACATTGGTTCCTTTGCTTAAATTTATGCCGGCTCCAAGTGAACCAGCTAAAAGAGGATCCTCATCGAACTTAGGGACAAAGAAAGCCGTGATGTGTGCTGGAACAAAAGCTCTTATCAACATTCTCACCCCTTTCTAAGTTGGGAGGAATGTTTTTAAAGTTGAGCTTGGTTTTAGAAAGGTATTGTGGTCGATGTTGATTATTTTAGGGGCTTTAAGCTCATCCAAATTCCGGAAGATGAACTCTACACAAACAACATGCTCTATTTAGGGAAAAGAGAGTGCTATTGCCAGAAGGTTATCCAAAAACTGAGGAAAATAAGAAAGAAGGCTTCAAACCGATAACAATTGATGTTTCCGAGTTCTGGAAAGGTGATGGGAGAGTTACATGTTTGAATTTGTCGTTCTACAAGTCTCTGTAATTAAAAAAGAGAAAAGAAGGTCACTCCTCGACAACATACACCGGCACTTTTCCATGCGGAATACCGTATTTCTTGCCATACCATTCACTGAGGACGTAGTGAGCCACAACTAAGAGCACAAAGCCTATTGGAAGTAGCACTACCCAACTCCTAATGCCTATGGCGAAGAGAATATAGAGCACGATCCCAGCGCTGGCTGCTGTTACTGCATAGGGGATTTGAGTGGTAACGTGATCGATGTGGTCACTTCCTGAGAACATTGAGCTCATAATCGTGGTATCACTTATTGGTGAACAGTGGTCACCAAAGATACCTCCGGCAAATACGGCACCAATTGAAGCGTAAACTGCCGGCCCAAGACCACCGCTAACGTGGTATGAGAGAGGTATTGCAATTGGCATCATTATGCTGAATGTTCCCCATGAAGTTCCGGTTGTGAAGGATATGAACATCGAAACCAAGAAGATTATGAGTGGAACTATTCCTGCCGTAACTCCCGCACTTTTTGCAAGCTCGACAACATAAGGAGCCGTTCCTACGGCATCGGTTGCACTTTTGATGCTCCATGCCAATAGAAGTATAGTGTTTGCTATGATCATCTGCTTCATTCCTTGGACTATTGCTGTTTCGGCCTCTTCCACTGTCATCACTTTAAACCCAAGCACTAGGAAGAATGCAACGACGACCATTGCAAATGAACCCCAAAGGAGGGCCAGAGCTGGATCTGAGTTACTAAGAACGCCCATCAGACCATCTGTGGCATACACCTCCCCTCCGCCACCGGTGTACCACATTCCATATAGGGTAACGAAGATCAATGTTAAAATGGGCCAGATGAACAGGTGGACATTTCCGGTTTCCTTTGGCATTCCAAGGTCAATTTCAGTGGTCATTAATGGCTTTGCACCATCGCGAAGGACTTTTCCACTTGTTCTTGCCCTATATTCAGCATGCAACATTGCCCCATAGTGCCTGTGAGTGTATGCAACGAGAAAGACCAAGATTATCGCAAAGATTGAATAGAACCTGTATGGAACACTTGAAAGCCAGGCTGCATAGGGTCCAAGGGCTACGTTGAGGTCTTTGAACGAGTCTCCAATCAGTCCAACCTCGTACCCGATCCATGTAGAAACCAATGCCAACCCGGCCACTGGTGCCGCTGTTGAATCATCTATATAGGCAAGCATTTCCCTTGAGACCCTTGTTCTGTCTGTGATGGGCCTCATGGTGTTACCAACGATAATTGTGTTGGTATAATCATCAAAGAACACGAGCACACCAAGAACCCATCCCATTAAAGCTGCTGCCCTGCTGCTTTTTACCGTCTTTGTTAAGGCTTTTGCAATAGCAAAAGCTCCTCCTGACTTGTAGATAAGCCCAACGCCTGCACCAATTAAGAAGTCAAAAATTAATATTTTTGCATTCCAGTCGTCTATGGCGTTTCCTACGATCCAGTCTAATGTTTGAGTAGTTCCTGTTATTGGGTTCCATCCAGATACCATTACTCCACCAATCCAAACACCTGAGAACAATGCCAATATAACCCTTTTTGTCCATATAGCCAATATGATGGCCACAAGTGGGGGGAGTAAAGACAACACCCCAAAGTCCGACACACCTTACACCTCCATACATACTTTCGTGAGCCAAAATTTTTCGAACCCTTTATAAGTTTTTTGCAGATATTTTTGTATTTTTGGCGGTCATCGAATTTTTTGTATATTTCACTATAATTTGCCGAAATAGCTTTTGGGATAAAATGTTGTAGGTTTTTGTTCTCCATTGCATGTCAATGGCATGCTGTGCTTAACGTTATACAATAACGCTCTCTTACCATAAAAACGTTTTCCTAACATTTTTTGACGATTTTTGAAAATCCCCACGAAACTTATTAGATCAAAAAAGTCAACAGCGAAAAAGAATTCGAAGTGAAATTACAAAGTTAAGACAAGTTCTCTAACGTCTCTTTTAGCTTTTTAAAGTCTTTTTCAAGCTCTTCCCTAAGCTGGGGTTTATAAAGAGCAACCGCCGGATGGTACATTGGCATAATGACAATCTTCCCAAAAAGGGTTCTGGCCTCGAATATTTTCCCATGAATCTTACTTATGGGCTCGGGCTCAAAGCCAAACTTTTTAAGAATGTAGGCCATTGAATGCCTTCCCAAGGGGACTATAATCTTCGGGCGGATTGTATCTATTTGCTTATCCAAGTAGGGAGAACAAGCATTAATTTCCTCTTCTGTGGGATCCCTGTTATTGGGGGGACGACACTTTATAACGTTGGTAATGTACACTTCTTCGCGTTTAAGCCTAATGCTCGCCAAAAGCTCGTCTAATACTTTTCCAGCCCTACCAACAAAGGGTAAACCTTTTTGGTCTTCCCAATAGCCTGGAGCCTCCCCAACAAACATTATTTTAGCCTCATAACTTCCCGAGCCGGGGACTGCGTTCGTTCTTAGCTCTCCCAAGGGGCACTTTCTACAGGCTTTTATTTTCTCTTCGAGCCTTTTCATAACTTCATTTTTTCCCATACTTAACACCCAGTCTCTCCTGAGAGAGATAAGCTGTTAAGAGCTCTTTCCAAGCTGTGTAATATCCCTTTTCATAGTCATCTCTGAATTCATGCTGGAGTATGCTTTCAAAATGCTCAAGGAGTTTCTGAGCCTTCTCATTGTTTGGGTTTCTTATAAGCTGGACTATTAGGGAATCGGTATCGTTGTCCTTCAATGCAGATAAAAAGCCGTTTATGGCCTTGCTGTATCCCCTACCCCACTCATCATCTCCGACTATCTTTTCGAGTTTATCCAGATGAGCTTTCGCCTTGGTGTAGTCCCCTCTCATTAGCGCTCTAAGGAACATTTCCATTCTCATTTCCCTTGCTGGCATTCTTCACCACCATCTTATTTGGGATTCTTGATGTTTTTAACACTTTTCAAAGAATCGTGCATGTGAGGAGATATCCATAAAATAGTTAGGAGCAGAGACAACGTGGGAATTAAATTGACTGGTACACCTATGAAAGTAAATCTTCATATTTACGCAAAAGTTTTTATACCTCATACTTGTAAAAAACTTGTAGAGGTGATTAAAATGGAAGAGATAACAGAGGGAGTACCAAGTGGGGAGAGAGAATTTGATGAGCTGACTAAGAGGGTTCGCGATCTAATTGAGTACCCTGAAATAAGCGAGGAGGAATTTCATGAGCTCCTCGCAAAAGCCAGCAAAGGTTACGGTGGAGCACTTCCTCATAGAACATGGTCCCTCTGTCCCGAGACTAGAAAGGTCGTTCCTGCTGTGGTGTGGGAGAAGGATGGAAAGGTTTGGATAACAAAGAAATGTCCAGAGGGTATGATAACTGATGTTTATTATGAAGATGCGGAGATGTATAAGCATTTCGAGAAGTGGAGATATGATTTTAAGATAAAGAGCTACAACGTTGAAAATACCGGTGTAAACTGTCCTTTTGATTGTGGTCTTTGCCCGAGACACCGCTCTCATACCAATCTTTTGAACATAGTTTTGACCAACAGATGTGATTTAAGTTGCTGGTATTGCTTCCCGCCAAATGAGGAAGCTGTGTTCAAGTTTGGGAACTTGGTAAAGCTAGCCACCTTCGAGGAAATCGCCCGCGCCTTCCAGTTTGAGCACAAAGTAGAGATCGATGGGTTCAAGGGTGAATACTCAGTGCCCCAGAATCTCTACGTCCTCACGTTCAGCGATGGCAAAGCTGAATGGACAAAAGTAACAAAGTTCTTGAGGAGAAAGCATGAGGGCAAGCTTAAAGTTATTAAGACGAGAACTGGGAGGGCGATAAGAACTACACCCGAACATAAGTTTTTCGTATATGAAAATGGGAGGATAGTAAAGAAGGGGGCAGAGGAACTCAGCCCAGGTGATGAGCTGATACTCCTCTGGAACTTTCAGGCCGATGAGGGCCTAACTGAAATCAATCTCCTTGAAGCGTTCAAGGAACTGCCCCAAGAGGAGAAAGAGAAGATATACGTTAGGGGAATCAAAAACCTTGACCTATCCCCACTAAAGGAGAAGTACGGTGAGAAAGTTTATCACTGGACTCATCAAGATTCAATGCCTTTGACGGCATTCTATGAACTCAGTAAAGTTGAGGGCGAGTTCAGGCTTGCTAGGGATGCAACCGAGCACGAACTACCATCTAAGCTGAAGATAACGCCTTCATTTGCTAAGCTCATTGGGTACTTCATTTCGGATGGTAACTATTCCAATAAGGATCTAAGAATAACCGTTAGTCACAAGGATGTTGAGGAGGAAATAGTAAGGATAGTAGAGGAACTTAACCTGCCCTATAGTTTCCTTGAATGGGAAGGTAAGACAAAGCAGATTGTGATAGGTAGTAGGCTAATGAGACTTGTCTTTAAATACGCCCTAAAGATACCCGAGGGCGCTCCAAATAAGAGACTCCCTAGAGGCTTCTTGAGTTTCCCGTTTGAGGCGAAGGTTTCCCTGTTAAGTGGTCTCTTTAATGGAGATGGCTACGTGGTTAAAGGTGAGCGCCACTTAAGTATAGGGTACGCAAGCGTTTCGAAGGGGCTAATAAGGGACATTCTGTATTTGTTGGCATCCCTTGGCATCTTTGCCAGGGTTCATAAGGTTCCTAAGGAGAAAATGAAGGGAGCAAATCATGACCTATACAAGCTTTACATAGCCGGGACTGACATCGTAAAGCTGGTGGAACTCCTTGACCTAAGGGAAGGCCACAGAGAAAAACTGGGAGAACTTGGCAACAGAAAGCCGGCTAGGATTAAGAAGGTTACGGATTTCTACATCGACACGGTTGAAGAAATATCTGAGGAGGAGTACTCTGGATATGTCTATGACATTGAAATTGAGAACGAGAGCCATTCCTTTGTTGTGGCTGACGGTATACTCGTGAGCAACTGCTTCTTTTATGCCAAAGAGGGACAGCCAATCTACGAGCCAACTCTCGAACAGATACGCATGATGCTCCGCAATGCGAAGAAGGAAGAACCCATAGGTGCCAATGCCGTGCAGTTTACTGGGGGAGAACCCACGCTGAGAGATGACCTCATAGAGATCATAAAAATTGCAAAGGAAGAGGGATACGATCATGTTCAGCTCAACACTGACGGCATAAGGCTTGCCTTCGAGCCAGAGCTTGTGAAGAAGATTAGAGAAGCCGGTGTCAATACCCTTTACCTAAGCTACGATGGGATGACACCCAAGACCAACTGGAAGAACCACTGGGAGATTCCTTTAATCTTTGAAAATGTGAGAAAAGCAGGCGGACCTGGAATTGTTTTAGTGCCCACAACCATAAGGAATGTAAACGACCACGAGCTTGGAGCTATAATAAACTTCGGCCTTAACCATCTGGACATAGTGAGGGGAGTTAACTTTCAGCCCATCTCACAGGTCGGCAGAGTTCCAAAGAAGGAGCGCCAGAGGTTTAGAATAACGATTCCAGGGGCAATAAAGCGCATAGAGGAGCAGACCAACGGAGTCATCAGCAGGGACGACTGGTACCCGGTTCCGACGGCAGGGCACATAGCGCGCTTCTTCGAGGCCTTTGCTGGAAAGCGCTATTACATGACCAGTCACTTCGCCTGTGGTGCAGCCACCTATGTCTTCCTCGACCGCGAGAACAAGCGTGTCATCCCCATTCCGCGCTTCATTAATGTTGAGGGCTTCGTTGAGTACCTTGAGGAGAAGGCTAAAGAGATAGAGAAGTGCAAGAAGCTCGGAAGGCTCCAGAAGCTCAAGCTTGGTGCCGAGATATTCACGAAGTTCAAGAGCTTCTACGACGATAAGTACGCGCCGAAGGGATTGAAGGTTCTCGACCTTATAAAGAACGCCTTTGTGCACGGCACCTATGATGCCCTTGGGAAGTTTCACGAGAAGACCCTGTTCATCGGAATGATGCACTTTATGGATGAGTACAACTATGACGTCGAGCGCGTTGAGCGCTGTGTCATCCACTACGCCATGCCCGATGGAAGAATTGTGCCCTTCTGTACCTTTAATGTAATCCCAGAGCTCTATAGGGATAAAGTTCAAGCACAGTTCAGCTATACTTGGGAGGAATGGAAAGCCCTCCATCCAGACTGGGAGTACCAGAAAGACAAGTACGTGAGAACCAAGGAGTTCATTGAAAAAATGAAGGGAAGTGAGATTTATAGGAAGACTTACATTGACATAAAGAACTACTTTGGGTGAGGGCAATGGAGAGAATAGACTTTAAATTCAACAAAATAACTCCTGACGAAGCTAGAGAGATGCAGTACAAACTTTCACTTGATTTGGCAGTCTATAGGGTCTTCATCAATGGATATTCTAAGACCGGGTACGTGGTATTTGATGAGGCAAAACTGTCAAAAGATAAGCTTTTGGAGATGCTTAAACCTTTCGAACCAGAAGTTATCAGCGAAAGAGAGCTAACTCCACAGGAGCTCATCGAAAGCAGTTTGAGCTGGAAGAATAGAATAGCCGCGTGATTTTGCCCTTTTAAAATTTAAAAAATCAAAAAAGCTAAAGGAGTTTTATTTTTATTTTTCCTGCAATGTCCGCCTTTTCCAGCTTAAACGAGACTATGCCGCTGAATGAAGACAAATCAATAACGTTTCTCCCGCTTTTAATTTCAATAAACTCCTCGTAAGCCATCTCAACTGGGAGGGAAAGGTCGTATTCGTATATTGTTAATTTATTATCTCTGCTTGAATTTATTATCAGCTCTGCCTTTTTATATCCATCAAGGGGTATTCCTCCAAAGGCCTTCGCTCCAAAGAGTTCGCTCACCTTTGCCAATGGAGCAGTGTTAAGGGAGATGCTAAGAGCGGGAGGCTTTTTCTGGATCACGTCTTCATCAAGAACCACTATATCTCTGTTACCGGTGTCAAAAGGTGTCGCTTCCAGGGCCCCGCTGTTGGGTGTGGTGTTTGTTCCAAGAAGTATCTTTCCGAAGGCTTTCTCTATGCTCGTTATTCGTGCTCCAAAAACACCAACTATCTTGACCATTGGAGGAGCTATATAGAGAAGCAAGGAGGGAGAGTTTATAGTATTTGTAAATTCTGCTATTAATTTGAACTCCTCATCCATTGGTCTATATACTACATCGTGGTGGGCATTGTAGGCTATCAATATCCCCCCGCCTATTGGAAGGGCATTTGTTCTCAAAGGTCCGTGAAAGTTTGGAAAATCCATTAATCTAAGAAATGCCATCTCCTCACCATTGAAGGGATTGCCAACGAACATTCCTCCCCTTACAAAGGTGAAGACCCTGTTATATGCACTCTCCATGTCCCCCAAAACTGGCCTTATGGGAGGATTCCCGTCCACAGAAGAACCAAGTGGAAAGACTTCCCATTTTCTAGTAATTAGGTCGAATGCGTGGAATTCCCTTACTCCCCAGTCAAAGTTCTTCCCAACGCCAAAAAATACAGTATCATGAAGGAGCGTTCCTTTAAGGCTGGGATTCTCATTAAGGGGCTTTGCTTCTCCGGTTTTTCTGTCAACCTCATATATGCCGAGGTTGGCATGTCCGTCCTCCCTTGGTATAAGGAGCTTATCTTCGTAGGGATCATATATTATATCGCTTACCTCTCCTGCCCACTTCGTCTCGTGATGAATCGAGTCTTTCCATAGAAGCCTTATCTCATCGTTTTCTGTGTTATACTCGTGAATGTGAGAGTACTTGTTGACAAAGCTTATTGTTGACTTCTCATTCTTCCCTTCATAAACCGCTGGAGCATGTACCCATCCGCCAAAGTAAATAAGCTCGTCAACTGTCTCAACTGCATTGTAAGTATCTCCACCTGAAGTTGGTTTTTCACCAACGAGGTCAAATTCATATACCCTCTTTGAATCATCTCGTATAAAGTGGGCCTGAGCCTCAAATGCCAACGTGAAATATAAAACACCGTTGTGATATCTCAAGCCAAATATTCCGCCGCTTCCCCATTCAGGGCCATAACGAGGTGGAAACCTGCTTAAGTGTTTCAAGATTTTCATGCGTATCACCGTTAAAAGTTCTCATGAGGATTTAAAACATTGTGCAGGCCGAGAGAAAATTTGTGATTATTTCTCGTCATTTTTTCAAAAAATTCATCAAAAAGCTTAAATTTTGTGCATTTTCTATAGATATAGTGAACAAAATGATACCAAGAACAATGAGTACTCAGCATCCTGACAATGTCTTTATTCCCTTTTTTGCTCACGAGAGTTCCTTAGGAGGAGAAGATGAAGTAGTTGAGGCATTTTACGCTTTCAGCGTTCTTGGCGTAGAGGAGCAAATGTGGGATTTTGAAGGAAAAGAAGTAGATGAGTTTGTTGTAAAAAAGCTACTTGAAAAATACGGGAGCTTTTTCAAAAAAAGAAAACTTGGTAGGGATCTTAGGATAACCCCCCGCGTTCCAAACCCAAGTGTAGAAAAAGCGGAAGCGAAGCTTTTGCTTGAAACCCTTGAGAGCATCCCCAGATCGGCTGACTATGCAAAGCTCTTTTATGGAGAAGAGATCGCTCCAATTTTTGAAGTTATTCTGCCAATGACAACCTCCTCGGAGGAAATCGAGAGAGTGTATGAACTTTACAAGAGATACATTATTGGGAAGCAGTACAAAAGGGTGTACGATGTCAAAATCTATGAATGGATTGGAAAATTCTATCCGGAGGAGATAAACGTCATTCCGCTATTTGAGACAAAAGAGGCCATCATGAATTCTCATGAAATTCTGGAAGAATATCTAACCGGAAAAAACTTTGAGTACCAAAGGGTGTTTTTAGCCAGAAGTGATCCTGCAATGAACTATGGTCTCATAAGTGCTGTGATATACGATAAGTACGCCTTATTTAAGCTTCAAGAACTTGAAGAAGAACTTAGTGTCCCCATATATCCTATAATAGGTGTTGGCGGACCTCCTTTCAGAGGACATTTCACACCCAAGAATGTTGATGCGATAATAAAAGAATACCCCAGCGTCCAGACTTTTACTGTCCAGAGCTCGTTTAAATATGATAATGATCCCAAAGAAGTCATTAGAGCTATTGAAAAGGTAAAAGACACAAAAAGGAAAGAAGCACCAGCCATTGACGAGAAAATATTTGGGATACTTGAGAAATATGAGGAAGAATACACCAAAGAGCTTAAACTTCTCGCCCCGTATATTCGGAAGGTCGCAAGGTTTGTCCCTTCAAGGAGAAAAAGAAAGCTTCACATAGGCCTTTTTGGATATTCAAGGGAGGTTAATGGGGAAGCCCTCCCAAGGGCAATAAAGTTCACGGCATCCCTATATTCTCTCGGGATACCTCCAGAAATTCTCGGGTTAAGGGCACTAAGCGAAAAAGAACTGGAAGCAATAAGCGAATACTACAAAGGGCTTTATAATGACATCTCCTTTGCGTTAAGGTTCTTTAATCCAAAAGCAGCCTCTCATTTCAAGTTTTTGGATGATATAGTCAAGTTGCAAAAAGAAATGGGTGTAGAAAAGGATAAGAGACATATGGAGATAACCACCCAGATACTTTATGGAAAAATCGAAGAAACCCTTGTAGTGGAAGCGGCTGGTATTAGGGGATTTCTTGGATAAACATCGTGTTTTTCTTTGTCCTTTATCTTCCCCGTCTTCATTGGAACGCTTTTTGGAGAGTAGCTCTCTAACATACCGGACATAAGAGTGAAGTATAAGCCGGACTAGCGAAAACAACTCTTGCAAAAACTTTACCGGTACAAACAACTATTCATTCCAGCGGAAATACCTAATCGACTTCTTGGTTTCACCTATGTCAATTCTTCATAGAGCACTACACTGATTAGGGCTTTTCGTATAAAAGTTTAACGTTCAAATTATTATCTTAATAAAGTATAGGTTTTTAAATATCCCATCTTTTTCATTTGTGGGGATGAAAAATGACCGTGAAGGTGAGATTTGACAGGGAAGTGAGAGACTATGCCAAAAGCGAGGGTGTTAAAAAGTCAACGTTAAAGCTCACTGAAACCGCTCTCGCAGAGGCTATTGAAGAATTTCATAGAAGAATGATAGTTTTAGCGGGAGATACCATGAAAAAAGCAACTTTAGCTGGGGTTCTTGGTGGAGCGGCTGCTAAGATAATCTCATCCATTCTTGAGGAGTTTATGAAAAAAAAGCTCAGAGATGAGAGTGAAAACAAAGTTGAGGTTCTCTATGCCACAGATGCCCTTGGCCAAGAAACCTTTGGAAGAAAGAGGTATGAGGAATTCAGGAAGCACTTCGATGTTTTGGCAGGAGAGAATGTAAACGTTACCGCCGTCACTTTTAAGCACACTCGAGATATTCTTGGAAGGACTTACGACCTTCTTGTTCTTGATCTCAGCTACGATTTCTCCCCTAATGACCTTGGTAGGATAATAGAAACGGTGAGGGGAGGAGGGCTAATATTTATTCTCGCCAACCCATTTCAAAAATGGAAAAACATGTGGACTGGCTTTCACAAGAGCCTTGTTACTCCCCCATATACGATAGACGACGTGAAGAAGAGATTTAACAGGAGATTGATCAGGAAGTTTGAAGAGCACGATGGGATTTACCTCATAAATGCCGAAAGTCAAAAAATCATCAAAGGGCCAGAGAATGAGAAAACTCAAGCAAAACTTCCCGAAAGAGAAAAGATTAAGATTCCAAGCGAGACAAGGTTTCCAAGAGAGCTCTATGAGCTTTGCCTTACAAACGGCCAGGTTGAGGTTCTTAAAGCCCTCGAGGAGCTAATAGAAAAGGATGGGATGGTAGTTCTAACTGCTGACAGAGGAAGAGGAAAGAGCGTTAGCGTCGGTATAGGGTCAATTGGCCTAGCTGTAAGGGCAAAGAAAAAGCGCGTAAGAATCGTTGTTACAGCTCCGGAGCTTGAAAACGTGCAGAGTCTCTTCCGCTTTGCAAAGAAGAGTCTTCAAAAGCTTGGTTACAAGCCAAAAGTTATAGAGGAAAACGGCCTCATAAAGGAAATATACGCCAAAGGGATAGGGCTGAGATATTACCCCCCAACTCAGGGGTATAAAATGAATGCAGACGTTTATGTAATTGACGAAGCTGCTGGGATCCATGTTCCGATACTCCATAAATACCTCACCAAGCCTAAAGTAATTTACTCCTCTACAATCCACGGATATGAGGGAGCTGGAAGGGGATTCTCAGTTAAATTCCTAAAAAAGGCAAAGGAAAGAAGAGAGTTCGAGGAGATACATCTATCAGTGCCGATTAGATACGAGAGCAACGATCCCATTGAGAGGTGGCTCTTTGATGTCCTCCTATTGGACGCGGAGCCTGTAGAACTTACCGAAGAGGACTACGAGCTTATTAGAAGGAAAGAAGTTTACTTCGAAAAGCCTGACCTTGATGAGTGGTTTGAGAACGACAGGGAAGATTTGAGGCATTTTGTTGGTATTTACGTCCTTGCTCATTACAGAAACAGGCCAAGTGACGTGGCTCTTTTGGCAGATGCCCCACATCATGAAGCGAGGGTTTTGAGGCTTAAAAATGGGAAGATAGTCTGCGCTGTGCAGATAGCCAAGGAGGGTGGAATCCCAAAGAAGGACATAGACAGAATGGCAAAAGGTTACAAGCCCAGAGGGAACATAATCCCCGACATGATGGTCAAGCATCACTATGCAAAGGAATTTGCAAGGTTAAAGGGCTACAGAGTCGTCAGAATAGCCACCCATCCAGATGCTATGGATATGGGTCTCGGAAGCAAGGCGCTCGAGTTATTGATCCAAGAGGCCGATAGAGAAGGATTTGATTGGGTAGGAAGCGGATTTGGAGCAAGTGAAGAGCTCATAAGGTTCTGGATAAGAAACGGATTTGCGGTAGTCCATCTAAGCCCATCAAGAAATCCCGTGAGCGGAGAATATACGGCAATAGTGATAAAGCCAATAAGCAAAAAGGCCCAAGAAATCGTCAAGAAGGCCAACAATGAATTCAGAATCAGGCTTACGGAGTGGCTTGGAGATACACATAGGGACTTAGAACCAGAAATAGCAAGATGGCTGTTCGAGACACCATTTGGAGAAAGCGTTGATTATCCAATAAATCTTACAGACGTACAGAAAAAGAGGCTTGAAATGTTTGTTGGCAAGGTTTTAACCTATGACACAGTTCTTGATGCCGTAAAACCAGTGGTAAAGCTATATTTCCTCGATGGCTGGATGAAGCCATATCTTGACGAGAGGCAGATACATCTGCTCATCTACCGTGTTCTTCAAGCACACACATGGGAAGAGACCGCTAAATTCATTGATAGAAGCCCAATGTTCACAATGATAGAAGTGAGGGACATAATAAGAGGTCTTTGGTACTACTACAAGCACATAATTAGGTGATCTTCGGATTTTTGTTATTCTTCTTTAATAATATTCGCTTTGAGATAATTTGAGAGCTTGAAAATTAAAAATTAAAAAGGCATTTAAAGGCTCAGCCTCGTCGATCCCAGGCATCAATTGTCTTGGGAAACTGTTGATTTTTTAAGCATAATGTTTAAGTACTTTTGTGATTAAATGTGAGTATATGGTAGTGAAAGAGAAGCTTTACACGGTCAAACAGGCGAGCGAAATACTTGGAGTCCACCCGGAAACAATCCAGAAGTGGGACAGGGAAGGAAAAATCAGGGTAGTCCGAACACCCGGTGGGCGGAGGAGGATTCCCGAGAGCGAGATAAAACGCATCCTCGGAATAGGGAAAGAGAACGGTACAATAGTCGGTTACGCAAGAGTCTCCAGCCATACTCAAAAAGACGATTTGGAAAGACAAATCCAAGCAATCCAGCAGTATGCAAAAGAAAAAGGCTGGGAAGTCAAAATCTTCAAGGACATCGGCTCCGGACTTAACGAGAACAGGAGAAACTACCGCAAACTCCTTGAGTTAGTCACAAAAGGAGAAAGTCTCAAAAGTCATCATCACTTATCCAGATAGACTAACCCGCTTCGGCTTTAAAACCCTCGAATTCTTCTTCCAGCAACACGGGGCAGAAATAATCACAATCAACGAGAAGGATAGAACGCCAAGAGAAGAACTCATTGAGGATTTGATAACCATAATCAGCCACTTCGCTGGAAAACTCTACGGAGCTCGTTCCCACAAATACAAAAAACTCAAGGAAAGCGTGAAAAAACTCATTGAGGAGTGTGAGAATGAGTGAAAATCGTCCTCACGTACAAGATAACCCACGATTGGGATGTTCGAGAACTCCTAGTAGAATATCAGGAACTCCTCCAGCGGGCGATTGACGAAATCTGGGAGAACACAAAGTGGAAGGAGAAACTCGTAAAACACCGCTACCACGTTGAGAGTGGAAAGTACAAGTATTATGAGACTACTCGTCTAATACCATACTTCCCAAAAACAAACAAATTCAAAAGAGGGCTGAGGAACGAACTCCTCAAGGACTGGCCGTTCGCAAAACACTACGTTGACTTGGCAATAAAAACTGCATACTCAACCCTTGAAAGCTGGCGAAAGAACTATCTCAAAGGACGGAGAAAGAGGAAAAAGCCAGTGGTAAAGAGGAAGTTCGTGCGAGTGAAGACCACTCTAATGAAGGTTGAGGGCTCTAAAATCCGCATAACTGTCAAGCCAAGGGAAGAATACCTCGAACTCGATTATTCTGGAGAGTGGTTTTACGAGCGAGTCAAGGACTGGAACGTTGGAGAATTGATAATCCGAGAAAACGACATTCTCCTCACGTTCTCGAAGGAAGTTGAATTCACAGGCAGGGTTAAAATCGGTGTTGACAGCAACCTAATGAGCCTCGATGTTTATTAGGTGGACTTGAGCGAGCTCCACAGGATTGCCGAAACCTACGACAGGATTATTGACGGGTTGAAGAGCATCCAAAAGAGAGCCCCAAAGAGGATTTCAAGACTCCTCAAGAAGTATTATTCCCGCAGGAGGAACAGGATTGAGGACTTCCTCAACAAGCTGGCTGCCCAGCTTTCGAGGGAGTTTCCGGATGCTGTTTTCGTCTTCGAGAATTTAAACAAGTTGAAAATGCTCGGGAATGGTTCGAGGAAGTTTAACCACAAGCTCTCCCGCTCCACGTGGGGTAAAATCGTTCGGAAACTCTCGTACCGTGTTCCAATCGAGTTTGTTGATCCCGCTTATACTTCCTCCACCTGCCCGAGATGTGGGAGTAGACTAAAGTCCCGAAACGGGCTGGTGGTTTATGAGTGCGGGTTTAAGGCAGACAGGCAGTTCGTTGGTGCGTTTAACGTTTGGATGCGGGGATTTGGGGTCACCCTAAGCGGGGGCGAGACCAATGACTTACTCCCCGATGAACCCAGAGGGAAGTTGAGGCTGGTGAGTCCCAAGTCCGTCGTAAGAGTGGATTTAAACGGGAGGGCGTTTGCTCACGCTCCTCTCTAAAAACCCACGACGGACAGACCTCAATCTACATCATCGCCTGAAAAGATTTCATCTTAAAGAACGTTCAGATACTTATGCACCTGAAAACTCAAACCAACGTTTTCTCTCCCCATAACTTTTGCAGCAATATTATAAAGCCTCATAAGCTGAGTCTGAGAAATATCAATCGGCTCCTTAGGCTGTATGGCGAGAGGGGCTAAGTCCTTTAACAGCTCTGCATACCACTTCATGTTTTCCTCTTTTGTATCTTTTGTAACCACAAGTTTTGCATATGTTTTTACCCCGGCTTTCTTGAGAATTCTAATGCTCTCTACTTCCCTAAGCACCAATTCCCTCCAATTTTCAGTTGCCCTGGCGGTTTCGTCTTTTATGTCAACGCTTGCATAATCAACCAATGGAGCAACCTCCTCAATGAGCTCCGGAATACCTCCGTGAGTTTCAAGAAAATTGGCAAAGCCAAGTTCTTTCATTCTCTCCATAAGTGCTTTAAGTGATTTAACTTGGAGAGTTGGCTCCCCTCCGGTGTAGCTTATTGAGTGTATATCACCAGTATCGAGCTTTAAGATAACATTAACAACCTCATCAAGTTTTGCTGGGTTGGATTTGTACTTAAATCTCCCCGTGGAGGGCTCTACTTCGTAACGCCACTTCTTAACGCTCGAGGCAGAAATAAACGCCCTGGAATCACACCATATGCACCTTAGATCACAGCCGGCAAATCTAACAAAAATCTGCCTTCTGCCAAATGCACTGCCCTCTACGCTTCCCCCTTCTCCCTGCCAGCTGTTAAAGATCTCCGCCAGAATCATGAAACCACCTAAAGCTCTACCCCTTTCACCTTATCGCTCACATAGCCCTCAAGGATTTCTATTTTCACGCTCCGCTCTTCACCGGTCAGGTCAGCCATGAGTTCCACACCTTTGGCGTAGTCCCAGAGCCTCCTCTTTGCCTCCTCATCAATTGCCTCGCACATGATGGTAATTTCTCTCGGGTCTTCTCTGCTCGCTATCTCTATAACCCTCATGGCATCGCTAACGGTAAAGAGGCCTTTTTTCTTAAAGAGCATTTTTTCATCACCTACACATACTTCATCAAAAGGGAAACAGCCTCCTCTAAGATGTGCCTATCTTCGGCATCCACAACCTTCTCCAGATAGTAAAGCCCTTTTATGTTAAGAATTATGTAAGCCTCATCTCTATCCAAGCCAAGGTCGTAAGCCTCGTAGTAGACCCTTTCCTCTCCCAAAGCTTCGTTAAGCATTTCAACAAAATAATTTATTTCGTCCGTCGTTAAGTCCTCCCATTTGCTCTCCATCTCATCAAAGTACCTCTCAAGGGTTCTTAGAGTTTCCAAATCTACCTTAAGTGTTCCCTCTACGTAAGGGAACTCACCAACCCTGAATATCTTTACACCCTCATCATCTCTTATGCCCACATAATCCCAAAGGAGAACTCCCTCTATGACGTTGACCCCATATCTGCTTGCAAGGTAAGTAAACCTTCCCATAACCTCTTCCATGTCCTCCAAAAACTCCTCTTCATTAGTGAATCTAATCACTTTACTTACTGTTCCAGCCATATTTTACACCTTGAAGATTCATCACTCCCTAAGGGTTATAAGCCTTTAGGGTTAATATCAATTGCCCGAGGAGTACTGGGTTGCGATGACCTCGGGACCCCCAGGGGGGCGACATCTTTAATGCCCCCCTACTAAAGTTTTTAAAACTTTGGTTACATTAATAACTGGTGGTTATTTATGGTTATCATTCCCAAGCCTATTGATCCAAGAGAGATAAAGAAGCTTAGGAAGGAACTCGGTATAACACAAGAGGAGCTTGCCAAAAAAGCAGGGGTTACGCAGGCTTATATAGCAAAACTTGAAAGCGGCAAAGTTGATCCCAGATTATCTACTTTCAATCGAATTCTCCAAGCTTTAGCAGAGTGTAAGAAGATCCGATTTAGGGCAAGGGAAATAATGTCTTCTCCAATAATAGGTGTCAAACCCTATGAAACGGTTGAAAACGTTGTTAGACTTATGAGCAAACACAACATTTCTCAAGTTCCAGTGATAGCTGGCAACAAGGTAGTCGGCTCTATAACAGAAAAAACACTTGTTAGAAAGAGTTTTGAGTACGAAGATCTGCTTTCAAAGAAGGTTATGGAGATTATGGATGAGCCTTTCCCAATAATAAACGAAGAAGAGAACATTGAAGTCGTAAAATTCCTTCTTGAGGAGCATCCAGCGGTTATAGTACAAAATAAGGAGGGCAAGCCCATTGGAATAATAACTCGCTCAGATCTGTTCAAGATAAAGTAAAAAAACTAAGGGAATAATGGCACAAATGTGTATTCACATAAAAGGCTATTGGTTGTAGCATTTGATACTGTCAGGATGAGCAGTGGGGCGTTAGGCTTAAGTTACTGAGAATACTCAGAAAAAGAAGGGGGAACATGAAGGCTGAAACCATAATATACTGCTTGTTTTCAGCCTTAAAACCCTTTCGCCGCAACAAGACATTAGAAAAGAAAATCAGGGCAGCAGAATTATACTTGAAAGGCCTCAGTTACAGGCAAGCAGCCAGAATACTGAGAATCAATCACACAACAGTCTGGGAGACAGTCCAAAAACTCGTAGAATC
>Ga0190315_1000523_pt1 | contig 19151 bp, 17 predicted proteins | sample 48701101_MG_FD_161673 | JGI IMG/M metagenome (GOLD analysis project Ga0190315, IMG submission 161673) | Hydrothermal vent sediment bacterial communities from Southern Trench, Guaymas Basin, Mexico - 4870-11-0-1_MG | ecosystem: Environmental > Aquatic > Marine > Hydrothermal vents > Sediment ...
AGACTTCAAGGCATTGGTGACGTAAATAATGATGGCACCGATGACATCATCTGGCAACACAATAACGGCCAAGTTCATTACTGGCCGATGAGAAATGGTCAGAGGCTCGGTGGTATCAACATTCACGCCCCGGTTGGCAGTGACTGGAGACTTCAAGGCGTTGGTGACGTAAATAATGATGGCACCGATGACATCATCTGGCAACACAATAATGGCCAAGTTCATTACTGGCCGATGAGAAATGGTCAGAGACTCGGTGGTGTCAACATTCACGCCCCGGTTGGCAGTGAATGGAGACTTCAAGGCGTTGGTGATGTTCGTTAATCTCTTACCGCGCCGTGCGTTTGTGTTAGGGACACTAAACAGAGCGACTTTCAAAATGGCATAAAGCAAAAAACGTTCTTTTGTAGCCACCCAGAACTTACGAACACCCACCATTTATCTCGAATGTGGTGGGTTTCGCGTAGCAAAGGGTGGCTACATGCTCTTAACTTAATGGCATTGACCCTACGCTTGCTCCACCGGACGCAGCACGCGCGCCGGTGAGCTTATTCGTTAGGTTCTTAAAACGGATCGTTCTTCGATGAAAAAAATATCAACGACCTCATTGTCAAAAACACTTGGTATACCGACCAAAGAGCTATTTGCCAAATTGCTTGAACAACGCTTTATTGCAAAAGAAGGTGATAATTGGCTTTTAACCGAAAAAGGGAAAAGTCTTGGAGGCGAATACCGAGAATCAAAGCAGTATGGCAAATATATTGTTTGGCCAGATAATCTAAACGTTGGTGAGAGTCCAAATGAGGCGACTGAAAATAAGTCAGGCAAACTCATAACCTCAACATCAATTGGAAAGCACTTTGATCTTTCCGCGAATAAAATCAATGACATCTTATCGGAGCTTGGATGGCTAAAAAAAGGACTCAAGGGCTATCTTGTCACTGAACAGGGCAAAAAGCTTGGTGGTATTCAAGTCGAAGATAAAAAATCAGGCATTCCGTTTGTTCTTTGGCCTGAAGCAATAACACAATCTCTCAATGAAACGATTGAGCTGGTAAAGGGAACAATTCAAGAAGACCAAAAATCCGCTCAAAAAACAACGGGAGAGATTGGATTTCGAGAAAAATATGAAGCCAAGCATCGTGCCGCAGACGGTCATTTTGTCCGCTCAAAAGCTGAGATGTTGATTGATAACTGGTTGTATATGGCAGAAATCGTTCACGCCTATGAAAGAAAACTCCCGATAGAAGAAGAGGTGTACTGTGATTTTTATATTCCAACCGGGAAGGTATATATTGAATATTGGGGTTACGAAAATGATCAGAAATATCTAGCCAGAAAAAAACAGAAGATTGAGTTGTACAAAAAATATGGGTTTAACCTGATAGAGCTTGAAGATAAAGATGTTCAAAATCTTGATGACATTCTTCCCAGGTTATTATTGAAGCACGGAGTACAGGCATATTGATGTAAAACCCGTTAAATCGCGTCAACACGGATTGCCTGTTACGCGAAACGGGTTCTCACGCAGCCAGCGAGCGTAGGGTTACGCCAAGAAGCGAGCGTAGGATGGGTAGCTGGGGTGGTGAAAATAATTAACAATTAATGATTAATGATTAATGATTAATGAGTTTAATGAGATTTTTATGAGTTATTTATTATTGAAGAGGAACAAAAGTGGGATCAAGTTATCGAACCCTTGGAACTTCCTTTTCACCACCACAGTAGCGAGCTACACCAAGGGTTAAAGTAAGGTGGGTAGGAGCTTCGCTACAACCCACCATTCCCCGTGTAGCTGATTGAAGGTGGGTTGAACGAACCTATATAGCTCTCTCTAAGTGTAACGAAATTCCACCCAACCTGAATTCACAGCACTTGAGAAGGATCGTTATGAACGAATGCCAACATAAAGCGCATTCGACGATTCTGACGGGAAACCGACGCGCTTTTTACTAACATATTGAAACCGGTGTATTTGCAACCGCCTGATTTGAGGGCCATAAAAGATTTCTTATGCTATCAAATTAAAGACTGGCCCTATATCGCTCACCAATACACGCAATGTTTGTGTGCTTTTTTTTTGCGCCAGAGCCTAGAAATGCTGCGAGGCCTCCACAACTCAATGCCATTAAGTATCTTACAGAAGTCTGATAATATGTCTGTTCGTAGTAGGTGATTTATCACCTATTTTTGTTGATTGCGTGAGGCGATAAATCGCCTACTACAAACGGGCCAATCAATTACCCATTTTTCATTTTTCACATTTTTCATTAGCGATTATAACGAATCGGCCTGTAGTTGCTTTTAATCCGGTGCTAACTACAAGGATTGTGCTAACTACAAGGATTGTATAATCGATGCGGATTAGATTCTGGGCATTATCACGATCTAATCCCTTATTATAACGAATCTGCCTGTAGTTGCTTTTATATACAATCGGCCTGTAGTTGCTTTTAATCCCTTATTATATACAATCCTTGTAGTTGCTTTTATATACAATCGGCCTGTAGTTGCTTTTAATCCGTTATTATATACAATCCTTGTAGTTATTGCTTTTAATCCCTTATTATATACAATCCTTGTAGTTGCTTTTATATACAATCGGCCTGTAGTTGCTTTTAATCCGTTATTATAACGAATCCTTGTAGTTGCTTTTATATACAATCCTTGTAGTTGCTTTTATATACAATCGGCCTGTAGTTGCTTTTAATCAATTAGGTCAAAAAATCATGCTCAAGTTTCCTTATGGTTTACGCAATTTTTATGACTTGATAACCGAAAATTATTTTTATGTTGATAGGACAGCCCATATCCAAACCATTGAAGATTTTGGAAAAGAACTGATTTTCCTACGCCCGCGCCGCTTTGGAAAAAGTCTTCTGTTATCCATGTTGGAAAATTATTATGACGTGGCAAAAGCGGATGAATTTGAACGGCTATTTGGGCATTTAGCCATCGGCAAAAATCCAACGCCTAAGCATAATCAGTATTTGGTGATGACATGGGATTTTTCTTGTGTGAGTGCCGAAGGGGACATCACAGTCATTAAAAAGGCATTATACGATCACGTCAATAATGCAATTGCCGATTTTGCGACTCGCTATGATAACTGGTTACAACATGAGATTCGGATTGATCCTGAAAATGCGGTTTCTTCGTTTGAATCACTGTTAACCGCTGTCAAACAATCTGGCTATCGTTTATATTTGTTGATTGACGAATACGATAACTTTGCCAATGAACTGATGATAGGACATCACAAAGAAAATCCCAGTCGTTATGAAACCTTATTGTCTGGTGAAGGCATTGTTAAAACGCTGTTTAAAGCGGTTAAATCCGGTGGCGGTGGACGAGGTTTAGAACGTGTTTTTGTCACCGGTGTCTCACCCGTCGTGATCAGTGATATGAGCAGTGGCTACAATGTCGCGGAGCCTATTTATTTGGAACCAGAATTTAACGATTTATGCGGTTTTCAAGAACACGAAATCCAAGACGCGCTTTTAAGAATTGTTAAAGAATGTGATTTACCGATTGAAAAGGCGAGGGAAGCTTTGGTTCTGATGAAAACCTTTTACGATGGTTATTGTTTTACTTCTTTATCCACCGACTGGGTTTACAATCCGACTTTAACCTTGTATTTTTTTAGAATCTTTCAAAGGCGTTGTCAATTTCCAAGTCAAATGTTGGATAGCAACTTAGCGATGGATAGGGGGAAATTGACTTATATTTCAGATTTGCCTTCTGGTGAGCAAGTGATTGTCCAAGCCTTAAATGAAGAATCCCCTTTAACGCTTAAACAGTTAGCTTATGGGTTTGGTGTTGAAGATATGCTTCATGCCGTTAAAGACACGCAATTTATGGTTTCATTGCTTTATTACTTTGGTATTTTAACCTTAAATGGTCAAACGTTTCTTCGCAAAATGCGTTTCAAAATCCCAAATTTGGTGATACGCAAACTCTATGTGCAACGTCTGTTTGAGAATTGCCTCCCCAAAAAAATGGAGCGTGAACGAGCCAGTTTGAAAGCGGAAGAGTTTTATCAAACCGGGGATTTGCAACCGATTTGTGATTTTATGGAACAACGTTTACTCAAAACGTTTGACAATCGAGACTACCAACAAGCCAACGAATTGACGATTAAAACGGCTTTCTTAACGGTACTGTTTGATGATACCTTTTACATCATGGATTCCGAAACCGAGCTCGAAAGACGTTATGCGGACTTAACGATGATTGTGCGCCCGGAACGACGAGAATCGCCGTTAAAAAGCTTTTTACTGGAATTTAAGTTTGTGAATTTAGGCAAAGCGGGTAAAACCGGTGAAAAAGCCAGAGAGATGAGCATAGAGGAGATCAAAGCACTTCCCGAAGTTAGGCAAAAGTTCACCGAAGGCAAGGCGCAACTGCTTGACTATCAAAAACGCTTAAAAAGCAAATACGAAGAAGCCTTGCCGATACAAACAATCACTGTGGTGGCATTAGGTTTTGAGCGGGTAGTGTGGGAGCGAGTCACTGAGACTTGATTTTGAGATCGTCCATCTGGAAACTCAAGCTCAGCGTCAGATTCTGGGCATTATCACGATCTAATCCCTTATTATAACGAATCGGCCTGTAGTTGCTTTTAATCCGTTATTATAACGAATCCCTGTAGTTGCTTTTATATATAATCGGCCTGTAGTTGCTTGTAATCCGGTGCTAACTACAAGGATTGTATAATCGATGCGGATTAGATTCTGGGCATTATCACGATCTAATCCCTTATTATATATAATCGGCCTGTAGTTGCTTTTAATCCGGTGCTAACTACAAGGATTGTATAATCGATGCGGATTAGATTCTGGGTATTATCACGATCTAATCCCTTATTATATACAATCCTTGTTGTAGTTGCTTTTATATACAATCCTTGTAGTTGCTTTTAATCCGTTATTATATACTGCCAAACTAAAGTTTGGACTCCTGAATATAGAGACTTGAATTTGAAGCTAACATTTTGAAACTGGTGTATTCGGAACCGCCTGATTTGAGGGCCATAACAGAATTCTGATGTTATCAAATTAAAGACTGGCCCTATATCGCTCACCAAACCCAGAAATCCGAGTTTTCAAAAAAATCTGATTTCTTTGGGCCTCGCTCAGCGAAACCTCGCCATTACCCATTACCATTTTTCATTTTAATAACCGATAACGGGCAAATTGCCATTACCCATTACCGATTACCCATTACCGATTACCCATTACCCATTACCGATTACCGATTACCCATTCGCCATTACCATTTTAATTTTTAATTTTTAATTTTTAATTAGTATTGCATTCGTCAATTGACGGTGGTATAGTGCCGCGCCTCGGAAAGGAGACTTTTGATAAATGAAATTTGCCGGTGCGTGGAACGCACCCGACGCTTGCTTGGCAGAATGTGAATATAAGCAATTCCTTATTTCATTTCGATTAAAAATATTTCAAAAAATGCTTGCATTTTAATTTTTTCGTGTCATAATCATTTTTATTGTATGGGGTGACCTCGAAAATGAGTCAGACAAAAGTGTGGCATACACGGCTGACGCTATCGATATCGCAACCAAGTACTTGTGTCTTATGAATATAAGCAATTCCTTAATCGATGAGGATTAAAAAACTTTAAAAGTTGCAACGTACCCCTTGCCCATCAATGACCCCCTGTGCCGAGGAGCGAGAAATGTTAAAAACTAAAATCACCCTAGGAATACTAGGAATCGTACTAAGCAGTCATACTGTTGTCAATGCTGCTGTGACAGATACAGAATGGAAATTTGGAAAGAAGTGTTTGGAAGCATCCGAATTGCCACCTCATAAGTTGTTGTGCATGGCGGTTGATAAGAATAAGCTGAAATCCATCATGAGAGCGGGCTTCATGATTGGTACTAAAACTCGGCAAACTTGGTGTAGCCTTGTTGACAAACTTGGACTTCGGGCATCGGCGGATGATGCTCGTTTTAAAGAAGGGATGGCAGATTACGACAGTGATGATTATAATCGTGCTTTTCAGCGTGCGGGCGAAGTTGTGCATTGCTTGACAGAGAAAGTTTTCACGGATTACAACCAATGGGGGTTATTAGCGACACACATGTATTACTGTGGAAAATTGGACAGTCATGGAGATTGTGTTGCAGCCGTGAAGATCGCTAAGGAACTTCGGGGAAAGAAACCCAAATGTAGTAAAGCAACTGGTAGTCTGTGGCGGTGGACACAGGGATCCGATTTCGTGAGACTGTCGCTTGAGTCGATTTATGTTAAACACTGTGTGGTAAAAGCCACAAAAATGCGGTCTTATTGTGAAACGATAATCAAAGACAAAACTCAATGCCAGTCTTTGTACAGTACCAAATAACCGATGTTGTATGTACAATACCTTCGCCAATGTCTGAAAATTGATAAAATTGGCGAAGGTTATTAGTAACGTGAGTTCGACTTTAATTTTCAATAAGTTATATAAATTTGATACTAATCAAGTGTTTGACAATAATTAATTGATAAAAAAAACTTTTTTGACACGTCAATAACCTGAAAATTGTGGGCCATAGACTGAAATGAGCCAGTCAATGTTTTTTTAACTGATTGATTTAAAAGTCATTATCAATAACTATTTGATAGCATTAATAAATTATATAAATCACTGACGAACTCACGTTAGTACATTCTTTCTTAAATCCCCGGCCATTTAGAAATCCTCTCTCGATTCAAGAGTCGGATTTCTTTAACGCCGGATAACTTTTGCTCAGGCACTTACTTCTCGGAGAGCGACATGAAAAAGCTTTTGATTAGTGGAATAATAGCCATTTCTCTTATGCAATGGGTTCAGGCGGAAACGATTTGTGACGCTCGGATAGCCCTAGCTGATGCCCGTTTCAACCTGATGATGATGGTCATGTCAACGGATAAAGCAGAACAAGATGCTTTAAAGGCGGAAATTGATAACGCAAGCACCGAACTTGAAAACGCTTTTGCAGCTATGCTTCAAGACGAGAACAAGACTGATGATGCCCAAATTAACAAGTTTCAAAAAACTTGGGCTAAGTTTAAAAACACTCGTGAGACTGGAATTGTACCGGCAATTTATGCCGGTGATGATATGAAAGCCATAGCGATAGCCACTGGTATCCAAGCAAAGCGCATGACGAAAATGACTGACATAATCCAAGCACTGAATGGCGATAATTGTAATTAAAACACATTGAACTGCGGAAGTCTCCTTACCAGACTGATTCATATCAATGGCGTTCCTTGGAAAGTCCAACGAAAGGCTACCTTTCATCGCGACACGTTGTCATTTCGACGAGTGGAGAAATCTTACCATATATTAAGATTGCTCGCATTCGTTCGGAATGACAACCTCGCATTCGTTAGGAATGACACTGGTGTTTCACGTTTTACCGCTTTAGTCAATGCCCCAGTGTCCAATAGGAGAAATATAATTTCATGAATCAAAACGTTGTTAACGCGTTGGTAAAGTTCACTCTTGCCATTTTTGTCAGTTTGCTAGTTGCAGGTTGTTACGATTCCTATATGGAAAGAGAAGGAGAAATTGCTGTCAATGCGTTTTTGGAGGAGATGAGTCCTGAACTAGCAAGAAAGATTGCTAATATTGAAAAAGAAATTTCCATCACCGAGGAAAAAATTCGGGAAATATCTGAACTGAAAATCAAACATCCAAAGTATGCCGGCAAAATAGAAACTTCACGTAGGCAGTGGGAAGTTTTGCAAGATAAACTGAAACGTAGCTTGAAGGAAATTAGGGAGGTAGTGGAAAGTGCTTATGTCACTTATGAGTTGGATAAAATTCAAGGTGGTAATCAATTCAACAAAATAGCTGCTGATTTGCTCTCTGCTGCTGATTCAGTGTTGGCTTCTGCCGGTACGACCAAAGATGCAATTGAAGACGCGTTAAATGAACCTTTGCCATCGTTAGATGATGATGTTAGTGATGATGATGGTAGTAAGAGTTCACCTGATATTCCTAAACCAACTGAACCTACTTCTGAAACTAAGGAAGAGTTTGAACCGGTAGAACCTTCTATTGAACCAAAGGACGATGAAATTGTAGAAGAACCTGAGTTAAAACCTCAAAACGATGAAACGGTAGAAGAACCTACTGGGTTAAAACCTCAAAAAACCACAAATGAGCCACCACATAATATTTCATCTCTTTGTGAAGCCAAGGCCTCTCTAGCTGATGCTCGTTTTAATTTGATGATGATGGCCATGTCAACGGATAAAACGGAGCAAGAAGCTTATTTGGTAGAGATTGACAAAGCAAGTACAGACTTTGAAAAAGTGCTTGCTGCTATGCTTAAAGATGAGATTGATAATGATCAATTCACTGCTTTACTGGAAACTTGGACTGTGTTTAAAAATATCCGTGAAACAGAATTTATTCCAGCAATTCTGGCTGGAGATAAAGATAAAGCCTTAGAAATCAACGGTATCCAAGCAGAACGTATGAATACGATGATTGGTATAATTCAGGCTCTTAGCGGTGAGAATTGCGATTAATCAAACCTGACAGGTTTTAAAAAAAACCTGTCAAGTTTAAAACAGGTTTAATTTAAAAAAGGAGAAATCTATGCTTATTAGACTATTCATTATCTTGGTAATATTCTTGGTTTCGGCTTGTAACGACGTAAATGGTTCAGAACAACCACTCCCACCGGAGAATGGTTCAGAACAATCAGCCACCCCATCTGTTATAATACTTTCAGAAGTACAGAAAGTCAGATCATTAACCGAAAGACGAGGACAAACCTCTGCTGGCTTAAAAAAGGGTACTGATGACAATGCTAACGGTATACGTGATGAGATTGACCAACTGATTGAGCAAAAGTTCTCATACACCCCGGAAGTCAAACGTGCCGCAGAACAAGAAGCGCGTGCTTTGCAACAATTCATGGAGGCGACGACAAAGGAAGCCGCTTTGAAAGCGGCCGAACAGATTGCACGGGCAACCCGTTGTACTTTTAAGAGACTGTCCGATCCAATCCGTGACTATGAAAAAAGACAAGCACTGTCTAAAGAACTGGAAGCTTGGACGATCAATACGAAAGAACGGTTATCCAAATATTTGGAATCCAGTAAACTCATCGGCGGTGCCTATTTTATGCAGCCGGTTGAACCCGTCTGCGATTAAAGGAGATTTTTGATGAAAACTTATTTTTTGGCCTCATTTTTTTTGACCTTGTTTGTTGTCTCGTTTGCACATGCACAGCAACAAAAGTGTGAAGCTATCTCTGACGAAATTCGGGTCGTGTTCAGTAATGGGGAATTAACCACGCCTAAACAAGCTTTTACGGCGCAAAATGAGCTGGCTCTGAGTTTGGGTCATACATATCAGGGTCAAGGAATCACGTATGATCTTGCCTACAATTACTCAGCTGACGCATTTGACGAACTTTTGCAATCCGCAAAACCGCAGCGTTGGTATGTTGAATTGGCACAACGTGTGTCTAACTGGAAATATCAGATTAAGGCACCAGAATTGGTTGATCATGTTGAGAAATACCGTGAAGCCGTTTTGCAAGGGCAAAAAGTGTTAGTCGTTTCTCATTCGCAAGGGAACTTCTATGCCAACTTAGCTCGGCTAATATTAACCTTCCAGAAACCCGCGATTCAGATGGCAAGTTTTGGCATATTTGGTGTCGCAACGCCAACCAATAACATTGGCGGCAAAAAAACGCCTTATCTGACTAATCACCTTGATGTAATAACGTCAGTACCAGGCTCATTGCCGGCAAATTGGACATTGCGTCATGCCGATAATGGTGGCATTGTTAATCAGATTGGTTCAGTTCCGGCCAATAATTTTGCCGAGACTTATTTGTCGCCACATTATGATAGTCGTCCGGAAATTGTTAAAGGCATCAGCCGCGCATTAAGTCAACTGCAAACGCCTCCACAAGTGGTTAAAAGTGGCACATTGACAGTTACTCTGACTTGGGATATTGGTAATCGTAATGATATCGATCTTCATGTTTTTGAGCCGGATAAAACTCACGTCTACTATGGAGCTAAAACGGGTGTCAGCGGCTATTTGGATGTTGATAATACAAGGGGATTTGGGCCAGAACACTACTATAGCGATTGCAAAAAATTGCAGTTTGGGGAATATATTGTGGGAGTGAAGTATTACAGTGATCGCTCTAGGCCTGCAAGACAAGTTACAGCAACGGTAACTATTTCAACACCCGGTTCAACGAGAACTTTTATCACAAAGCTTGATACAAAAGGCAAATCACGAAAGTTAGCGAAAGTCGTGATTGAACGAATCAGTGATCCAAGCAATCCGCATCGGGATGGCAGACTGAAATATCAGATTATCCCACTATAAATTCTAGGGTTGCCCCTTAATAATATATCATTTTTGCTCACTTTCCGTCTTGATGAGATGTTTGTAGTAGTCGCTTCAGCGACTTGTTTGTAGTAGTCGCTTTAGCGACTTGTTTGTAGTAGTCGCTTTAGCGACTTGTTTGTAGTAGTCGCTTTAGCGACTTAATCTCGTTAAGGCGATAAATCGCCTACTACAAACACTACAAACACTACAAACACTACTAAGGGAGTTGTGGCTAAATAAAATACCCACACAAAATGAAACGTTTCTCTATGGGTATATTATTTTAACGCTCCTCCCTAAGCATCGGATGTGTTAACATTAATTGGTTGAGGTGTTGAGTCTAAACCCGCCTAACATTTTGAAAAGAGTGTGGAACTGGAACAGCCTTATTTGGGGGCCATAAAAGACTTTGGAAACTTTCAAATTAAAGCATGGCCCTCTCCTTGTTTTTTAGAAATCCGATTTCTTCAAGAAATCGGATTTCTTTCGGCACAGACTCCAACCCTATTTGGGGGCCATAAAAGACTTTGGAAACTTTAAAATTAAAGCATGGCCCTCTCCTTGTTTTTTAGAAATCCGATTTCTTCAAGAAATCCGATTTCTTTCGGCACAGACTCCAACCCTATTTGGGGGCCATAAAAGACTTTAGAAACTTTCAAATTAAAGCATGGCCCTCTCGTTGTTTTTTAGAAATCCGATTTCTTCAAGAAATCCGATTTCTTTCGGCACAGGTTTTAAAATTAAAGTCTGGCCCTATATCGCTCACCAAACCCAGAAATCCTATTTTTCCAAAAACTCTTTTCTTTAAATTTCAGAAATCAGATTTAAAAAAATCGGATTTCTTTGATGTGTTTTCCAATTTGCAACCTGAGTCCTGCCAAACTCTGCCAAACTAAAGTTTGGACTCCAGCGGCTGGTGCGCTTTGCCCCGCATTAAACCTAAAATGTTCAGTAATGATTTGCGTCTGAACCGTCTCTCTAATTTAGATTGTAGACAATTAAAGATGCTTGATTTACCAAGTTAAACAAAGAAAGTGGATTGGCTACAGTGAGATAATACAGCGAATTAACGGAATAAACGAATAACCCCTGTTACCAATCCGTTTATTCCTAAAAGAAGTTGTACTCAATCCAAGCCACTGAGACTCACCGACTCGAAGACTTTTTGTCATTTTGAGTTGCCTGAAAAAACGAGTTTGAATTAACCAATGAGAACGTAAAATTGCAAGCGATTGAATTTACATCGAAAATACAAGATGGAATGATGTCCATTCCAGAACATTACAAGGACTGGTTTAAAAAACCGGTTAAGATGTTGGCAATGGAGCCATCACCCGAAGAAAACGTGATCCCGCAAAAAACCACGGATTTGAATCGTTTTGCCGGCACTATCTCATTGACTGAAGGACCGCTTGAATTTCAAAAGCGCATACGGGGGAATGGTTGTGAGTCAATTTTTGTTGGATACCAACATCATTTTGTACTTGTTAGGTGGACGTTTAGCCGAACCATTGCCCGAAGGTAACTATTATGTTTCTGTCATGACAGAAATTGAGTGACTTAGTTATTTTGAGTCACCTGATAAATGGGTAACGGGTAATTAAATAACTGAAAAAAAAGATAACAATGCACCCGATTGCAAAAAGCTAGTCACTAATGAAGCGATGCAACCTATCGCCGTACAGATTGATTATGCGGATTGGTTAAAAAAACAACCGGTGGCGTGACAACGTTCCCTAAAAAGAATGAAACACGGTTATCCGTTAGGCATTGCCCGTATGAAAATGGAACTGTTTTATGATTAAAAGTTTTAAAGACAAGGCTTTAGAACGGTGTTGGCGAGAGGGACAGTGTGGAAAGTTCAGAACGAATTTAAAACGTCGTATTCTTATGAAACTTGATTCTATGGATTTAGCCACTTGTTTAGATGATTTGCGAAATCCTCCAAGCAATTATCTTCATCAATTGACCGGAAATCTCAAAGGGTATTGGGCAATACGAGTCAATGGCCCTTGGCGTTTAATCTTTCGATGGTCTGAGGGTGATCTTTATGATGTATCACTGGAACAATATCATTAATGACAATTTCCAATTTGATGTATAATTTATTTTTGTAAGCTAACTCAAATGGAGATGTTATGAACATCACTAAACGCAAACCTTTTACCCCTGGTGAAATTCTCTTTGAAGAGTTTATGCAGCCGCTTAACCTAACCCCAGAACAAGTGGCTGATAGGATAGGTGTGCCGGTTCAAAGGATTAATGAGATTGTTAATAGCCAAGAGGGAATTACGCCTGATATTGCCATTCGTTTAAGCCGACTTTTTGGTACCAGTGTTGAATATTGGTTAAACATGCAATTAAAAATTGATTTATGGCACATCATCAATGACAACGAAAAATATCAGGAATATCAATTTATTAAACAAATTGAATGGCAAGAAGCGGTGGTATAAACTGTTCAGACTCCATCAAAGGAATGCTAGAAGCAAGTAAACACTTGGTTACGGCCGTAACGCCTCAAGCATTTTGTGATATGCTTACATCTACCGTCTAAGTACAACGAATTGGCGAAATAAACGAATAAAACGAATAACCCCGGTTACCAATCCGTTTATTCCTAAAAGAAGTTGTACTCAATCCAAGCCACTGAGACTCACCGGCTCGAATCAATCATTTTGAGTCACCTGACAAATGGGTAACGGTTAACTCATCACGGTAGGGTATAAACCTGACAGGTTTTTTAGGAGACGACTTTTTTAGCAGAACAAATCTAGCTAGTTATTTACCTTTATTATAAATCCTTTATTGTCTATAATTTTACTAAAGGCGAATACTAAATAGGAATAAAAATGATGCTGCAATCACCCCCATTGGAAAATGGGGATAGGTTGACACGCTCCCAATTTGAACAGCGTTATCATGCCATGCCCCACAACAATGCTGAACTGATAGAAGGAGTTGTTTATCATAAGGCTTCACCATTACAATATGATGCTCATGTTAAACCCTATGATAATGGCATGGTTGTCTGCTTACTGGATTGCAACCGGCGGCGTTGAGTTAGCAGACAATGCCACGGTGCGCTTGAAGGAGATAATGAACCCCAACCCGATGCGTTGTTACGGATAGAAAATGGTGGACAATCACGGATTAGTAGCGATGACTATATCGAAGGCGCACCCGAATTGATAGTAGAAGTTGCCGCATCTAGCGCGTCTTATGATTTGCATGACAATTATCAAAGCAATGGGGTGCAAGAATATCTCGTGTGGCAGATTTACAATAATGAACTCAAATGGTTTAGTTTGAAGGAGGGAGAATATGTTCCTTTATTACCGGATGAAGCCGGTATTATCCGTCGCCAAATTTTCCCAGGCTTACATTTAGCGGTACATGCGCTATTGGCAAGGGATAAAATTTCAGTGATGACAAGCGTACAAAATGGCGTGAAAACACCGGAACCTGCGACTTTTGTGGAACGTTTGTCTCAAATTTGAGATACGCCCCTGGATACGCCCCTGGATACGCCCCTGGATACGCCCCTGGATATCTAACTGAAAACTCGGATGATGGGAAGGAAATCTTATATGAAATGGAAAGTAATAGGAATAATTAGCGTTATTTCGGTAGCGATTGGTATTTTTCTGATTTATGACGACAGCTTGGTGACAACGTCGCCTACCGACAATCCAGCGCAACTGGCACAGACTTCCATTGCGTCTGAAAACCACAATACGCCACTCGGTGAGGTTTCAAAACCTTCGGCTAATCAAGCACCTGCTGTCCGTGTGGGTAATGAACACGACGCTTCTGAGGCGGAATCTTGGTACCAATTGGGAGAGCGTTATTACCAAGAAGGGCAATTGCCATTAAGTTTGGAAGCCTTTTCACACATTTGCCAAACTCATCAGGCGGCCAAAATCAGAATAAAGGCACTGTTGAAAAATAATCGTTATGCCATCGTAGAAGAAGGTAACATTTTCAAGAGTGACAGTTTATTGGTGTTGTGGGATAAACAACGTCGGCAAGCCTTGAATCATCGGTTATCGAATTGTGATTTAGATTAGATGCCATCACCACACCACCTCCACCGCTTCCTTCTAAGCCATGCAAAACTGCCCCGTCAGGAGTCCAAACTTTAGTTTGGCAGTCAGGAGTCCAAACTTTGGCAGTCGTTTGGCAGGAGTCCAAACTTTGGCAGGCGTTAAATCGCACCCAGATACTTAACTAAATTAAGTTAACAAAACACCTACAAAAAGTGTCACTAATAAAGCCCGACAGAGGGCAATTGATAACTGAATTTGAAACCATTCAAAATATTTTATGGCCCTCAAATAAGGTAGCCCAAATAACCCTAAAAAAATAGGTTAATAACTGTGGCCCGCGTATTGAGAAATCCGATTTTTTGAAGAAATCGGATTTCTTTCGGCACAGGTTTTCAAATTAAAGTCTGGCCCTCTATTGCTCACCAATACATACCGTGTGGTTTTAGCGCCAGACTCCAACCCTATTTGGGGGCCATAAAAGACTTTAGAAGCTTTCAAATTAAAGCATGGCCCTCTAGGGTGTTGATTTTTTAGAAATCCGATTTCTTCAAGAAATCGGATTTCTTTCGGCACCGGTTTTCAAATTAAAGTCTGGCCCTATATTGCTCACCAATACATACCGTGTTGTTTTAGCGTCAGACTCCCTGATTAAATAATTGGTTGGTGGTGTTGAGAGTATTTGAACGGCCTTATTTGGGGGCCATAAAATACAAAAGATGCTTTCAAATTAAAGCCTGGCCCTATATCGCTCACCAATACACGCAAATTTAGAAATCAGATTTCTTCAATAAATCTGATTTCTTTTCAACAGCCAAATACCCGCAAAAACTGCAAAACTTTTTGACTCAACGCCGGGCGTAGAGGCCGCCCGACTGGACTTAAACGGCACCGTCACAGTCACAGGCGGTGCCAACGCCTTTACCGGCATCATTGACTCAATGCCTTACGGTGAAGAAATGTCTGTTCGTAGTAGGTGATTTATCACCTCAGAATGAAATGTTTTGATACAAACAGGCCATAATTGGTAATGTGTAATTGGTAATTGGTAATTTGATTTATCAATTGGTAATTAGTCATTGATAATTAATAACCGATAACGGGTAATTTGCCATTAGCCATTACCCATTCGCCATTACCATTTTAATTTTTAATTTTAATTTTAATTTTAGTATTGCATTCGTCAATTGACGGTGGTAAAGTGCCGCGCCTCGAAAAGAAGGCTTTTGATAAGCGAGTGCGTGGGACGCACAAGAAGCTTAGCTTCGCACTGTCATAAACGGAATTTTTCTGTCATCTCGACGACAATAGATGGCAAAAGCGTTTGCGTCACCCAGCACTCGCTTTATGCAAAATGTGAATATAAGCAATTTCTTAAGTGAACTGCGAAAATGAGTCATCCAGTGTGAGTTGGCATACACTGCTGACGCTATCGATATCGCAACCAAGTACTACGCGGCGTGGTTCACACTCGCTCTGCCAAAATTTGTGGGTAAAGCCTATTTATATCGGGATAAACGTAAGAAAGTGTGGGAATGAACAAATCAATCTGATGCACAACGCTTTTACAAATTTTATAACGGCTAACAATGTTTGGCTTACCGTTAGCTGAAGATAAAACTCATACAATACGGCTGAGTCGATTTCAGAATAAGGAAAAGACTCAAAACTGTCCAAACCATTGAATAACAAGGCAAAACCGTGCGAGTATTACTTGTTTATCCAGAACCGGATACCGCCCCATTCTATCTTCAAGCCCCTATGGAATGCCTTCATCTTGCGGCTGCCTTAGAAGGGAAACATCAAGTTCAACTCTACGATCAGAATGTGGATGAACAACGGTTAGAGACTGTGATATCCGAGTTTGCGCCTGATATCATTGGAGTATTATTTACTATGAGAGGTCTAGCAGCTTCATACCGTATTGCCCATCAGTTCAGGCATAAGGGATATATTCTGATTGCTGCTGGAAAATATCCAACTTCTAAACCAAAGGAATGTGACCATTTTGGTGAATGAAACTTTAATGTGCGTTGGACGCACATACGCTGGCTTTGTGGCCGAATTGTCCACCATTGATGCAATCTACATCGAAGGTGGCGTAAACGCGATATTGGATATAGTGAGGCAATAATTAGTTGTTATGAACAGAGTGTTTCTTGTTGCGAGTGGCATGTTGAATGCAAAAAAATGGGATAATCAATTTGCAAAAAAACATTACTATCTAAATTATGGATTGCTGTCAATTGCAACAAAAATGAAAGCCTTCGGGTATGAGCCTATACAGGTTCATGGAAATTTTGCTAAACCAGAAGAGACGTTTTGTCAACTAGTACAGCTTGGGATAGAGAAAACCAATTATCCGTTGTTTTTGTCCATAACAAGTTTTTTTGCTGTTCCTTGGGCAAAGCGATTTTGTGAAATATTAAAGAAACAATTGCCTGGTATTAAGTTAGTAGTAGGCGGGCGGTGGGTTGTAAACAATAGAGAGCATTGGATTGCTAAGGAAATACCACAGATTGATCTAATTGTTTCAGGCTTAGCAGAGGGTATTGTCAATAAACTGTTCGCTCGGAATACATACCTTTGCGCGGAACGTCCCGCAATATTAAAGATTCCGTATTTAAACAAGTCCGAGTCGTTTCTGGTTGATTGGTTGGATTATTCGCTGCTTCATGAGCCTGAAAAGTTTCATCCCAGCATAGAGATTTCAAGGGGATGCGGGATGGGTTGTACTTTTTGCGAAGAGGGTACGTTTAAATTAACAAAGATGAAGAGTCCGGCGCTTATTTCAAAGCAGCGACATTTATCATTCCAATACCTTAACGCCATATTTTGAGGCATCATTCTTCCTCCCACGAAAAGACTGGGTTCACGAGTTGATAAATGTAAGGAAACAGTTTGGTGAAACTTATCAATGGAGATGTGACTCACGGGCCGACATATTTAATGATGAATTAACAGATTTGCTTGTTCGCGGTGGATTTAAGGTTATAGATCTTGGGCTTGAGTCGGCGAGTCCTTCACAATTGCTTAGAATGAATAAAACGAGATATCCTAAAAGATACTTAGATAAAGCTTCTAGATTTATCAAGCTTGCAGCATCGCTGGGTGTCTGGGTCAAAGTAAATATTCTTTTGTTTCCTGGCGAGTCAATGAATTCAATATCTGAAACCATGGAATGGCTTGACAGGCATCGTGATCATATAAAGGGGGTTTCTGTGGGCCCAGTTATAGTTTTTGGTCTTGAGCACGAGGCAAAAGCATTCTTGGATGCTTATAAAAATACGGGTGTTAGTGTTGCGAGAACAAGAAGTGACATAAGTGGCGTAACCCGATTAAATTTAAGCAAAGAGATCAATTATTTGCGCTGCAATGAGTTGGCATTGGAAATTAGTCAGGAATTTATGTCGCAGAAGGACTATTTTGACCTAAAGTCATTTTCATACCTACCACGAGATTACACATACAATGACTTTTGTCGTGATTTGGAGGAGGATGACAATGACCTACCTTTCAAGGTTGAGCCAGCGTAGCATGGGTGCGCTTTGCTCAGCCCCGCTGTCGGGTGAAAGGGGGGACTAAAGGGCAAGGGTTATACTCAGCATGGTCATAACTTGGATTTCCTGGGGCGCTGCCCCAGGCTGTATTAATCTCGCCCCGTTGGGGCTTTTCAAAGTGATTTTTGTTTCTCAAAAAGTCCAATTTGTTCCCTTCTTGAGTATAATCATCCACCCGTATTTCGTTAAGCGTATCTGTAGGTGATGCGCTATCACTGAACGTAAGGTACGAAACGAGCGTAGGCATTCTGTATGCGGAAACCCAGTGTCGGGGATCCAAACTTCAGTTTGGCAGTGGAGTCCAAACTTGAGTTTGGCAGTGTCCAAACTTGAGTTTGGCAGTGGAGTCCAAGCTTCTGTTTTATTCGCTTTTTTATAGGAGGATTATCATCAATCGGTGGATTTTAATTCGTTTAGGAGCAATATAGGCGTTCCATAACGAAGTCTCGTTGTTTGTTGTACTGAATAATTCGTTTAGCTGCGTAATTCCTTGTACTCTGGTGTAATTCGTTAATCCGCGTAATTCGTTGTACTCTGGTATGTATAATTCGTTAATCCGCGTAATTAGTTGTACTTTGGTGTAATTCGTTTATATGCGTCGTTGTCCTGAATTCGTTAATCTGCGTAATGAGTTGTACTCAATTCGTTAATCCGCGTAATTCGTTGTACTCTGGTATGTATAATTCGTTTATCCGCGTAATTCGTTGTACTCAATCCGCGTAATTAGATGTACTCAATTCGCTAATCCGCGTCATTGCCACTGAAAAATACTGAAAGAGAAAAACATGAAAATTTTAAATACCGCTTATTTCTGGATTTTTTGCTTTACAGTCATTTTTATTAGCGCCCTCGATTTTTGGTCATGGGAACAGTCCTTTTCATTTCTGTATCTGCCTATCTGGGTGTTCTATTTTGTTGGATTGCAACTGCTTCTGTCACTCGCTATCTATATATTTTCTCGCACTTACTGGAAAACACATCAATAAGGAGACAATTTACGATGACACTGGCACTCATCATTCCATATCTTTTTATCGCCGCCTATTTGTTAGGTACACTTTGGATAGGCGTTATCGGTTATCAAAGGCAAAAAAATACGCCTGACGATTATTTCCTAGCCGACAGAAAACTCGGGCCATTTGTGCTGTTTTTTACTCTAATTGCCACCAACTTCAGTGCTTTC
>Ga0190315_1000524_pt1 | contig 19151 bp, 20 predicted proteins | sample 48701101_MG_FD_161673 | JGI IMG/M metagenome (GOLD analysis project Ga0190315, IMG submission 161673) | Hydrothermal vent sediment bacterial communities from Southern Trench, Guaymas Basin, Mexico - 4870-11-0-1_MG | ecosystem: Environmental > Aquatic > Marine > Hydrothermal vents > Sediment ...
CGGCCAGCTCTCCTCGGCGCTCCGGATCACGGTCTTCCCGGCTCCGGCCCCGCGGATGGTCAGGCTCTTTCTGATCCAGATGTTCTCCTTCCAAGTTCCTTCTCCAAGACAGATGACCGCACCCCAAGGGGCGGCGTCGATCGCCTGCTGGATGGATTCACCCGGGCTTACGGTGACAGTACAGCTTTGAGCCGCTAAGCCCTCCGCCCCCGATATGAGGCCTGCTACGGCCAAGGCAAGCACCAAGGCCGTGCCCAGTCCCAAAAGCTTCAGAGCGCGCTTGGACATGATGCCCTTCTTTGAAAGCAATATAGCAGTCGAGCGAAAAGCCGACAAAACTGATCCGACAGGGATCAGCGCTTCCACCAGCAGGCCGAACGCCTGAGGCGGTGGCAAAAGAAGTCCAAGCTATCAAGCCCCTGTGTTGAAGCCGGTTTTCGCTCTGTGGTCCAGGAGGGGGGTATCAACTATATAGTGTTCAGGAATTGGAAGCGATTTCCAAAGCTTGTGATCACCGATGGGGGCCCTTGGTACAGGGCGGCCTTCTCTTTTTGGCAGGTAGAGGGGGTGATCCGCTGGAGAGTGATCAAAGGAGGGGAGAGATCGGTGATCGAGAGGTTCTTCGGGGAGTTCCTCAAGCGATGGATCAAAGACTTCGATCGCTGTTTCCCCACCAGAGGTTTGGATAGCTTGAGAAGATGGCTTTGGTCCTTCGCTTGGTTCCATAACCTCCTGCAAGATGCCTCTACTTAACAGGGCCCAGTTTCGAGGTGTTGCGGGAGGGCACATTGGCAATTAGACTTTTAGATTAAAAAGGGAGGTGCTATGGGGGAACCCCTGATCCTCCTCACCAATGACGACGGTTATCTCGCCCCTGGTCTCCTGGCTTTGCGGGAGGAATTGGAGGAAGTAGGGGAAGTATGGGTCCTCGCTCCTGACCGCAATTGGTCCGCTGCCTCCCGCACCCGGGTCTTCCACAAGCCCCTCCGGGTAAGCCCGGTGCGCCTGCCCGATGGGGTGATGGTGCATATCACCAACGGCTCACCCTCAGATTGTGTTTCCTTGGCTCTCCTGGGCCTCGCGCCCCGACGGCCGGATGTGGTGGTGGCCGGGATCAACGCCGGGGCGAACCTAGGGCGGGATGTCACTTATTCCGGCACCGTGGCTGCCGCCATGGAGGCCGCTCAGGAGGGGATCTTAGCCATGTCTGTCTCCCAGGATCTCGGGCCCGAGGAGGAGGGCGAGGAGAAGGTTCCGGATTACCACACCGCTGCCAGGATCGCTCGGGAAATCCTTCGCAAGCTCCTGGAGGATCGCCCACTTCCCCCGGGGACCCTGCTCAACGTCAATGTGCCATTTGAGAAGCCCAAGGGCATCAAGCTCACCCGTTTGGGGACCAGCATCTGGCGGGATTACTTGGTCAAAGGGAAGGACCCTCGGGGTCGGGATTATTATTGGCTCGCCGGGGAGTTGATGGCCTCTCCGCCGCCGGGAGAGGAAGACACCGACGTCTGGGCTGTCTTCTCCGGTTACGTGTCCATCACCCCCTTACAGCTCGATCTCACCGACCACCGGCTTCTGGAGGAGCTACGGAGCTGGGAGCTCAGCCTCAAGTTGCCCTGAGGATGGTCCAGATCCCCACAGCGATGAAAAGCGCCCCTGCTCCGTAATGCAGAGACCGGATCGCTCCCTGGGGGAGGAAACGGTGGACGATTCCCCCGAGGAGCGCTGCCAGCGCGGTGCTCAACACCAGGGCGAGGCTCGCTCCCAGAAAGACGCTCCGAGGTCCTCTGGTGGCCGCCAAGGAAAAGACAGCGAGCTGGGTCTTGTCTCCCAACTCGGCCAGGAACACGGTGATGAAGGCAATCAGTATACCTTCCCAAGGCATGGCGGCGTTATTTATAGACCGTGAGCCGTCCCGGGACAAACGAGCCCAGGGGGCTTATCATGCAGGAAGGAAAGGAGGTGGTTTGATGCGCATCGTCTGGCTGGCGCTGCTTTTTCTCGTGGGGTGGTCGTCCCTCGCTATCCCCCCCTATCCGGCACCCACGGTGAAGGCGACGGTTGTCCGCGTGGTGGATGGGGACACGATCGAGGTCCAGGTAACAGATGTCGCCGAAGGGGCACCTTCGGACATCGCCCCGGGCGAGCGTCTCACCGTCCGCTACATCGGGGTGGACGCGCCCGAGCTCTCCCAGGAGAACGGCCCCCTGGCCCAAAGCTTGAACGCCTTCCTGGTGGAAGGGAAGGACGTCTACCTGGAATTCGATGAGGCCTTGAGGGATCAATACGGGCGTTATCTCGCCTACGTTTACCTCGATCCCCGGGGATATCTTATGGTGAACTTGATCTTGGCCTCCACCTCCGTCATCGCCGCGCGGCAGGACCCGGACACCCCGCGGTATAACCTCCTCTTCGCTCACGCCGATGCGACCCCCGTCCCGGAGGGTCCCGGTGAGCTCCCCGTGGTGAGCTGGGACCAGGCGGCCTCCCACGTGGGACAGAGGGTCTGTGTTCGAGGGAAGGTGGCCAGCGTGGGGACGAGCCGCCATGGTGATGTCTTCCTCAACCTGGGCAACCCCTATCCCAACCCCAACCGGTTCACCGTCTTCATCCCCTCCCGCTTCGTGGGGCGGTTCGAGGCCGTGTTTGGGAGACGCTTCTGGCGGGAGCTCCTGGGGAAGACGGTGGAGGTATGCGGCGAGGTCCGGCTCTACAAGGGTGTGCCCGAGATCCAGGCCACCGATCCCTCCCAGCTCAGGATCCTGGAGTGAGGTTCAGTCTTGGGGGATCACTAACACCGGACAGGGAGCGTTCTCGATCACCCGTTCGGTCACCGGCCCGATGAGGATCCTCCTGGGGCCGCGGTGCCCTACCTTGCCGATGATGATCAGATCCACACCCTCGGACCTCGCCAACTCCACGATCACCTTGGGCGGCGTCCCCTGGGCGATGGTCCCCTGAAACTCCACCCCTTCCTTCCGAGCCAGCTCCTCCATGTACCCCAACGCGTTCTCCCCCTCCCGGCGGAACGACTCCTCCACTTCCTGAGTATCCTTCTTGAGGAAGGCCGAGAGAAGCTTAGCATTGTCGGTGTCCACGACATAGAGCCCCAGCACCGAGAACCCAAGGGCCTTGGCCAGGTGGATGCCGTATTCGGCAGCCTGCATGGACCACCGAGAGGCGTCCACCGGAATGAGGGCCTTGTTGAACGGCTTTTCCATCTCTATCCCCCCTTCTCGCCCCGCTTCTTCAGGAGCTTCATCTGGAAGATAGTCTCCCGTTCTGTCTCCTCCAGCCGGCCTTCGATGTAGTGGATCGTCTCCTCGTAGTTAGGGATGAAGATGTTCTCCAGGGCGTTCACTCTACGTTGGGTCTTCTTGAGCTCCACCGCCAGATGCCAAGCGGCCCGCTCCACCTCGGCCAGACGCAAAATCACCTCCAGGGCGTTGTGAAACCGGCGCAGGGCCTCGTCCAGGGTATGGGAAGTCCCCAGGAGGCCGAACTGGGGCTGTAGCTCCAGGATCTGCCGTTCCAGGAGGGGGATGGGAACCCCCATGACGCTCCTCTCCTGCAGCGTGATCCGGGCCTCAGCAGCGCAAGCCAAGGCCGCCCGGCGCACCTGATCCCTCCCAAGCTCCACCACCGCCTCCCGCAGCGCTCGGTACGCCTGGGCCAGCGCCTCGTTCGCCCGCTGCCGGCAGGCCTCGGCGTCGTCGATGATGTGCAGGAGCTCGCTCACCAACACCTCCCGCTTCTCCTCCAAGAGGTCGTGGCCGCTCCTGGCGATGGCCAGCTGCTCTTTCAGCTCCAGGAGGCTCGATTTTGTAGGAGGAACGTTCAGTATCATCCTTTCACTCCCATGGGTGGTAGTACTTCTCGATCTGTTCCCGCTTCAGCCGGGGGAGTTCCTCCACCGGCAGGAGCCCCAAGGCCTTCCACCCCAGATCCAGGGTTTCCTCGATGGTGCGGTTCGCGTCCCCCTGGTTCAGGAACTCCTGCTCGAAGAACTCCCCGAAGCGGAGGTACTTCTTATCGACGCTGGAGAGCTCCTCCTCCCCGATGATGGCGGCGATGTTGCGGATCTGTTGCACCCGGGCGTAGCTGGCATAGAGCTGGTTGGCGAGGTTGGGATGGTCCTCCCGGGTGTACCCCTCCCCGATCCCGTCCTTCATCAGGCGGGAGAGGGAGGGGAGCACGGCGATGGGGGGATAGATCCCCTGCTGGTGGAGCTTGGGGTCCAGGACGATCTGGCCTTCGGTGATATAGCCGGTGAGGTCCGGCACGGGGTGGGTGATGTCGTTATTGGGCATGGTGAGGATGGGGATCTGGGTGATGGAGCCCTTGGAACCCTCTATCCTTCCAGCCCGCTCGTAGATGGAAGCGAGGTCGCTGTAGAGGTAGCCGGGATAGCCCTTGCGGGTGGGGACATCCCCCCGGGCGGTGGCCACTTCCCGCAGGGCCTCACAGTAGTTGGTCATGTCGGTGAGGATCACCAGCACGTGTTTATCGCAATCGAAGGCCAGGTACTCGGCCACGGTGAGGGCCACCCGGGGGGTGATGGTCCGCTCGATGGAGGGGTCGTCGGCCAGGTTGAGGAACATCACCACGTTCTCCAGGGACCCAGATTCACGGAAACTTTCCTGGAAGAAGGCGGCCTCGTCGTGCTTCACCCCCATGGCGGCGAACACGATCACGAACTCCGACTCCTCGCCGGGAATGGTCGCCTGGCGCACGATCTGGGCCGCGAGGCGGTTGTGGGGGAGGCCGCTGGTGGAGAAGATGGGGAGCTTCTGCCCTCGGATCAGGGTGTTCATCCCATCGATGGCGGAGATCCCCGTTTGGATGAAGTTCTCCGGGTAAAGGCGGCTGGCAGGATTGATGGGGGAGCCGTTGATATCCCGCTCCTCTCCCCCGATGGGTGGTGGTCCCCCGTCGATGGGCCGGCCGGTGCCATCGAAGACGCGGCCCAACATCTCCTCCGAAACCTTCACCGTCATGGGCTCCCCGGTGAACCGCACCCGGGCCCGCTTGGTGGAGATGTCTCCTGTGCCCTCGAAGACCTGGATCACGGCCCGATCCCCGTCCACGATCAGGACTCGGCCCCGCCTCACCTCCCCGGAGGAGGTCACCACCTCGGCGATCTCCCCGTAGCCCACGCCCTTCACCCCGCGGACGAAGACCAGGGGGCCGCTCACTTCCTCCACCCCGAGGTACACCCGTCGGCTGGCCACGGCCATCAGGTCCTCACCTCCCTCGGCCGGGGGATCTCCTTCTCCAGGGCTTCGAACTCGGCATCCATTCGCCGCCGCAGAGCCTCCAGCTCCTCCACTTTGTCGTTGGGGATCTCGTGACGGGCTGCCAGGAGGGCCCGGTTTACCTCCATCTCCTGGATCCGATAGATGGGCAGTCCCTGCCGCACAAGGTCCCGGGCCCGATCCTCATAGTGCATCAGGAGCTCCAGGAGTTTCAGTTCCTTCTCCGGGGTGGAGTAGCGATCGATGGGGTCCAGGGCGTTCTGCTGGAGGAAACCCTCCTTGATCATGGCCGCGACATGCAGGACGAGGCGCTGCTCGTCGGGTAGGGCATCGGGGCCGATGATCTGCACGATCTTCTGGAGCTCGTTCTCCTGGGCCAGGATGGAGAGGGCCCGCTGCCGGAGCTTCCGCCAATCCACCCCGTACTTCTCCTGCCACCAGGGGGCGATATCGTCCACGTACTCGCTGTAGGAATCGATCCAGGAGACGGCCGGGAAGTGGCGGGCGAAGGCGAGCCTCTTGTCCAAGGCCCAGAACGCGCGGACGAACCTCTTGGTGTGTTGGGTCACCGGCTCGGTGAAATCGCCCCCGGGAGGGGAGACGGCACCGATGATGGTGACGGAACCGTAGCGGTCCTCCGCCACCTTGCCGTAGCCGGCCCGCTCGTAGAACTCCGCCAGCCGGGCCGGGAGGTACGCCGGGAAGCCCTCCTCCACCGGCATCTCCTCCAGGCGCCCGGCGATCTCCCGCACCGCCTCGGCCCAGCGGGAGGTGGAGTCGGCCATCAGGGCCACGTGATACCCCATGTCCCGGAAATACTCGGCGATGGTCACCCCGGTGTAGACGGAGCTCTCCCGGGCGGTGACCGGCATGTTGGAGGTGTTGGCGATGAGGATGGTCCGCTCCATCAGAGGCCGGCCGGTGCGGGGGTCCTGGAGCTTCGGGAACTGGCGCAGGACATCGGTCATCTCGTTGCCCCGCTCACCGCAGCCGATGTAGATGATCACGTCGGCATCGGACCAGGAGGCGAGCTGATGTTGGAGCACGGTCTTTCCGGCCCCAAACCCACCTGGGATGGCTGCGGCCCCGCCCTTTGCCAGGGGGAAGAAGATATCCAGGACCCGCTGTCCAGTGATCAGAGGCACCGAGGGAGCGAGCCGCTCCTTGAGGGGATGGGGGCGCCGCACCGGCCAGCGGCGCATGAGCTTCACCTCCCGCTCCCCCTCGCCCGTCGCGATGACGGCGATGGTCTCGGTGACGGTGTACTCGCCCTCGGGAGCGACCTGCACGACCTTCCCCTCCATCCCCTCGGGGACCACGATCCGGTGCTCAAGGAGCGGCGTCTCCTGCACCGTCCCCAGGATGTCCCCGGGCTTCACCTCCTCTCCCGGCGAGACTTTGGGGACGAAGGGCCATTTCCGCTCCCGATCCAGGGTGGGGACCTGAAGGCCCCGGCGCAGGAAAGCACCCTGCTTCTCCCGCATCACGTTTAAGGGACGGCCGATCCCGTCCAGGACCTGCCCCACCAACCCCGGACCGAGCTCCACCGCCAGGGGGCTCCCGGAGCGGTAGACGGGCATCCCGGGTTTGATGCCGGTGGTGTCCTCGTAGACCTGGATCGTGGCCACGTCCCCCTCCAGGGCGATGATCTCCCCAGCCAGGCGTTCCTCGGACACGTAGACCAGCTCCATCATGCTGGCATCGGCCATCCCCGAGGCCTTGACCACGGGTCCGTTGATGTATACCACCGTGCCGCTAGCCTCCTCGGACATCAGCCATCACCCCCTTTCGCCGGGGAGAAGACCCTCTCCTGGAGGAGCTGCTCCAAGCGGGGGCGTAGCTCCCGCAGAACCTGGGAAAGGGAACCGTCGAACTGGACCCCCCTCTCCGGGAGCTCGACGATGATCCCACCCCGGATATCGCCTTCCCGGAATTCCACCTCCCCGATCCCCACCTCCGCCAGGGACCGGGCGATGGCCTCCCGGTAACGTCCCAAGTCCTCCCGGGAGAGGTAGACGGTCACCTTCGCCTCTCCCTCGGTGGCCACGGCGGCCCGGGCGAACTCCACGAGGCCCCGCAGGTACTCCGGTCCGCCCGACCGACAGCGCTGCAGGAGCTCGGCCTCCAGGGAGGAGAGGAGATCGGACACAATGGCTGCCTTCTTCGCCAGGAGTTCCTCCTTGAGTTCCAGCTCAGCCTGGGAGACGAGGCGCCTGTGGACACGCTTTATCTCCTCCAACCCCGCACGGACGAGCTCCTCCTCCCTGGCCACGGCCTCTGCCTCCGCCCTACGGACGAGCTCACCCGCTCGCCTTTCCGCCTCCTCTACCTCCCGGGCGGCCCGCTCCTTGGCCTTCTGGAGCACGTGTTCCACCAGAGCCTTGAGGTCACCGCTCACCCTGATCTCGGTCATAGCCGCACCCCGATGGCGCCCACGATGAACTCCTTGATGCTCTCCTCGGCCAGGGGCCCCTGGGGGCCGGGGATCTGCACCACCAGGGGGAACTCCTTCGAGCCCTGGAGTTCCGCCACCAGATCCGGTGCCTGGGCCGCCACCCGGTCCTCGATGAGGATCAGGGCCATCTCCGGATCGGCGAACCGTTCCCTAAGCACCCGGCGCACTTCATCGGGCCCCGTGGGGTTATCGCCCGGGATCCCCAGGAGCCTGAACCCAAGCACCGTCTCCTCGGAACCTATGACGCAGATCCTTTCCCTGGCCACGGCTCTCTTCTCAGATCCGCCCCAGGATCATGATGGAGATCACGATCCCGTAGATGGCGATCCCCTCGGCCAGACCCACGTATACCAGCGTCAGGCCGAATAGCCCCGGCTTCTCCGCTACCGCACCGATGGCCGCGGCCCCCACGTTGGAGAGGGCCCACCCCGCTCCCAGGGAGCTTCCCGCGGTGGCCAGGGCGGCTCCCAGGAGGGCGAGCCCTTTCCCCATCGAGGTCTGGGGCGGGGCTGCCTGCCCTGTTGTCTGGGCGACGGCCTGGGGATGGTAAGCGATGAGTACGAAAGCGATGATCCCTATGCTGGCCAGGAAGACGAGGCCGTTGAAAGCCAGGAACCCATAAACGAGCTTACGCATGGCTTACCTCCTTCCCGCGTTGGATCAACAGGCGGAAGGGACGGAACGGGACCCCTTCCGCCTCGAAGAATTTGGAGAAGAATTCGTAGAACTCAAGTCGCAACACCTGTATGGCCACGATCCCCCCCTCGAGGACGAGGATCAGGAGGTTGCCCCCAGCCACGAGGAGTCCATAGATGATACCGCTTCCCGGCAGGGAACGGAGCATGTCCGCTACCTGGAAGATGGCCAGGGACAGGGCCACGTGGTTCAACGCGAACGCCGCCACCCGGATGAAGGAGAGGGTGTTACTGAAATAGACGATCAGGGTCTCGAAGAGGTCCACGGCGCTGATGAAGAAGATAAGAACCCGGGAGCCCTCGTCCCCGCGGTGGCGCAGTTCCCAAATGAGCTTCCCCGCGGTCATGAGGAACAAGGGAGCGAGGATCAAAACGAGGTTCAGGACGGAGAAGCCTCGGGAAAGCCCCAGGGAAAGGAGCCCCGAAAGGTAAAACCACAATCCCAAGATCCCGAACCGCTCCCTCAGGAGCTCCCCCAGGCGGGCTTGGAGGAGTTTCGCCCCGATGTTGGCCAGGATCCCCACCACGATCACCCCGGCCCCGATGGCGATGGCGTAGAGGAGCAACCGGTCGATGGCATCCATGGGGTGGAACCACAGGGCGGGGATGATGTCCTCGTACCCGAAGAAGCTCCCGTAGAGCACCCCAAAGACCATGGACGAAAGCCCCACCGGCAAAAGCAGCGCCCCGATCCGGCGCAACCCCGGCCGTCCGGAGAACGTCCGCAGGAAAAGGCCTAGAAGGAATAGAACCACCCCGTGCCCCAGATCCCCGAACATCATCCCGAAAAGCCCCACAAAGAGGAGCGAGAAGAGCACCGTGGGGTCGAAGCCTCCGTAGCGGGGGAGCCCGTAGAGCCGTACCAAGGCCTCGAATGGCTTTAAGGGACGGGGGTTCCGGAGCTCCGTTGGTACCGGAAGGCCATCCCGGTCCACGGCCATCCGGTAGGGGATCTCCTGGGCTTCCAGGACCCACTCCTTCTTCCCCCGCACCGCCCGCTGCAACCCCGAAAGCTCCCTTTTCGGGACCCAGCCGGTGACCAAGGCTACCTCCCGCGTCTCCCCCCCGAGCCCCCGGGCCTCCAGGACGGCAGCGTTCACCTTCAGGAAATCCCCGAGCTCCTCGGCCCTTGCCCGGCGCCATTCCTCGAAGCGGGCCTCCTCCTCCCGAAGCACTTCCAGCCTTTTGCGTAGCTCCTTCCGGCGCTCCTCAAGGAGCAACAAGGCTTCCTGAGGCTTGCCGTGGAGTTCCTCCGGGAGCTCTAAGGGGCGGAACAGGGCCGCCTCCAAGGCCTTTCGAACCTCATCCAAATGCTCCCGCAGGCACACCACCAGAAGCTGCACCCGGTGCCGATGGCGCCGGTAGGGGAGGAGGAGGTGGGGATAGCGGTGGAGGCTTCGCTCCAAGGCCTGGAAGCGGTAATCGGGCATGGTCCCCGCCAGGACCGCAAACCGTCTCAGCTTGAGGAGGTCCCCGATGTCCACTTCCAGGGGTGAGAGGAGCCGGAGGTGGGCTTCCTGGATCCGCAGGTGCTCCAGTTCCCGTTCCAGAGTCCTCCTCCGCTCCTGCAGGGAGCGCTCCTTCTCCCTGGCCTTCGCGAGCTCCTTCTCCAGGGGCTCGAGCCTCGTGGCGAGCTCATCCGGGGGGAGGGGCGAGGCCCTGGGATCGGAGAGGGGCCCCTCCAGGTCTACCTTGAGCACCGAGGCCGCCTCTCGGAGCCGGGAAAGAAGGGAGGAGAGATCGACGAAGCTGAGTCTGTCCCGCAGGTCCTCTATCCGCTGCACGCCCTCGGGATGCAAGCCCCCGAAGCGGCCCACGGCATTCCAGAAGGAGGTGAGATCCTCCTTGGGGAGGAAAAGGTACACCCGATACATCTTCTCGGTGACGAACACCGCTAGACCCTCACCCCCTTCCCCTCCAGGAGCCGGATGAGCCGCCGCAACTCGATCTCCTTCAGGTAAACGTAGCCCACCACGATCCCCATGCCGAAGGGCGCCGTGGCGAATGCCCGTCCCACCTTTGAGAAGAGGTCCCTATCGAAGAGCTCCCCCAAGGCACCGAGATCCAACTCCTCCATCCGGGAGATCTCCTCCCGGATCCCCGGCCCCAGGAAACGAGCGATCCCCCGCCACCCGGCGGGATCCTCCACGATTCGCCGCAGCTCTTCCTGGGATATCAGGAGGCGGAAGTCCGGCAGGACCCCCACCATCTCCGGGAAGGAAAAACCATATCCTTTCAAACGGAAGCACCAGAGGAAGAGCTCCTTTGCTACCCGGTTCCGGAGTATAAGCACCACATCCGGTTTCGATTCGCCCAGATAGTGGATGAGGTGCTCCAGGTAAAGCGAGTCCAGGCTAGCCTCATAGGGAAAGGTCTCCCTTCGATCCCCCACCTGTTGGTGTACCGCCTCGATTCGCCGGGCGTAGTCCGACCAGGGCAGGGCCTTCGCCAAAGCCTCGATCCCAGGGACATCGAGGAGGGCCTTGTAATCCACCTTCTCCCAAGGAAGCTCATGTAGCAAGGGTTCCACCTCTTCCCGGGGAAGCTCCCGGATCTTGGCGCGGACGATGAGCTTCAAGTTCTCCACACGCCAATGGGCGAGCACGGCCCCCAGCAGCTCCTTGTCCCTACCTCGCAGGGAGAGGAAAAGAGGGGCCACGTCCTCCCAGAAGCCGCGGCGCAATCCCTCCAAGACCGGCTCTTCCTGAAGATAAGGGGCGTAAAGCGTTCCCCGTAACCGCTCCAAAAGCGCCTCCCGGGGTTCACTCTCCAAGGCCCGGAGCTCCTCATCGGAAAGCATTCGGGAAAGCTTCGCCCTGATCTTCGCCAGGTGGTAGGCCGACACCTCAGCCTCCCCGAAAGAGAGGCACCTCCTTCAGAAGTTCCTCCAGGATCCTTTCCTTATTCCGCCGATAGCCCTCATCCAGGGCAGCAAGGAGCTTCCGGTGCTCTTCCCTGAGGGCGGTGATCTCCGCCTCGGCCTTCCGCGTCTCCTCGTCCCGGAGCTCTTCCAGCCGCTCCCTGGCCCTCTTCTCGGCCCGGGCGAGGAGCTCATCCCTTTTGCGCTCGGCGGCCGACAGGATCTCCGCCGCCTTCCTCTTTCCCTCCTCCTCGATTTTCTGGGCCTCCTCCTCGGCGGAGAGGATGGCCCGCAAGTATTTCTCCACCATGGGTTTCCTCCTGAATGCGGGAACCCAAAGATCATACGCTTCCCGTCCGAGGGGGCAAGTTTTGCGGCTGTGGGATCATCGGGGTATATTCCTTTTCGGGGAAAATAAGATGGCAAAAGGGTTTGACGCCCTGATCCTCGCCTGGGGGAGCGGGGAAAGGATGCGCTCCAAGCATCCCCCTGTCCTCCATCCTCTAGGGGGGCTTCCCTTGATCCACTGGGTCCTGGAGACGGCGCTCTCCCTGGGGCCGGAACGGATCGTGGTATTGACGGACCGAAGCGAGGTGGGGGAGGCCCTCTCCGGCCAGCCGGTGATCACCGTTCAAGGCACATGGTCTTCAGGAAGGGAAGGTTTTCTCTCTGTCAGGGGGGCCCTCCAGGCCCCCCGTTTTCTTGTGGTCCCCGGCGATCTCCCCTTGGTCCCCAAGGAAGCCCTGGAGGGGCTTCTGGAACACCACCTCCGGGCTGGGTCCCTTATCTCTCTCCTTTCATATGTCCCAAGGGGTTCGGAAGGGGGACATCTCTGGGTGATCCGGGATGAGGGTGGCCGTCCGCGGGAGGTCCGGCCCGGGGCGTCCCCAAGCGCGGAGGCGTGTTCCGAGGTTTATCTCTTGGAGAACGCCCCCGAGGTCTGGGAGGCCCTGGGGAGCGTACCTCAGGAGGAAAGCCCCGATGAACTCCTGGGAAAGCTCGTTGCCGCCCTCCATCCCCGCACTGCTTCTCTGACTTGGCCCGGGGAGCGGGAGCTACGGAGGATAGGAGACCGCTGGGACCTCTCCCAGGCTGAAGCTTGGCTGCGGGAGCGCACGGCCAGACGGCTGGCCCTGGAGGGGGTTACGGTAGTGGACCCCCTCCACACCTACATCGGGCCCAAGGTGAAGGTGGGGGAGGATACCACCATCCTCCCCGGGAGCCACCTCCTGGGGGAGACCCGTGTCGGCTCCGATTGCCTCATCGGCCCGGATGCCTACCTCGCCGATACGGAGGTGGCCAGCGGCGCCAGGATCTGGTACTCGGTGCTGGAGGGAGCGTGGGTAGGGGAGGGGGCACGGATCGGCCCCTACGCGCACCTGCGCCCTGGGGCGCGGATCGGAAGGGGGGCCCGCATCGGTAACTTCGTGGAGATAAAGAACGCTGAGCTCGGGGAGGGTGTACGGGCTGGGCACCTGGCCTACATCGGCGACGCCGAGGTGGGTCCGGGGACGAACATCGGCGCCGGGACCATCACCTGTAACTACGACGGGGTGAAGAAACACCGCACGGTGATCGGAAAGTGGGCCTTCATCGGCTCCAACACCGCCCTGGTGGCCCCGGTGACCGTGGGGGAAGGGGCGGTGGTGGGGGCGGGATCGGTGATCACCGAGGATGTTCCCCCCTATGCCTTGGCCTTGGGGCGGGCCCGCCAGGTGATAAAGCCGGATTGGGCACGGAAAAGGAGGGGCGGTGACCAGACTTAGGATCATTTCGGGCAGGGCCCATCCGGACCTCGCCCTCCGGGTGGCTGAGCTTCTGGCACAGCGGATGCACAAGGGATTGGATGAGATCTGGTGTGAAACCGATATCAGGCGCTTTCCCGACGGAGAGATCTACGTCCACGTGAAGAAGACCGTGCGCAGGAAGCACGTCTTCGTCGTCCAGCCAACCTGTCCTTCGGAGCTCGATGGCCGGCCCACCTCGGTGAACGACAACCTGATGGAGCTACTGCTCCTCATCGATGCCCTGAAGCGGGCCTCGGCGGAGGAGATCGGCGCGGTGATCCCCTACTTCGGCTACGCCCGCCAGGATCGGAAGACCGAGGGCCGGGTACCCATCTCCGCCAAGGTGGCGGCCAACCTCATCCAGGACAGCGGGGCCACCCGGGTGTTGGCCATGGAGCTCCATGCCAGCCAGATCCAGGGGTTTTTCGATATCCCCCTGGACCACTTGCGCACTGATCACCTCTTCGCCGACCATATCAAGGAGAGACATCCGGATTGGATCCCGAACCTCGTGGTCGCCTCCCCGGACATCGGGGGGGTGTTCCGGGCGCGGCGGGTGGCAGAGCGGCTCCACCGCCCCTTGGCCGTGGTAGCCAAGCGACGGGACGAGCGGAAGGGGGAGTTGGAGGTGATGCATGTCATCGGGGACGTGGCCGGGATGGATGTTTTGATCGTGGACGACATCATCTCCACTGGCAGCACGCTCCTGCGGGCAGCTGAGGCCCTCTACAAGGCCGGCGCCCAGCGGGTCTTCGCCGCCTGCACCCACGGCGTCTTCGCTGGGGATGCCCTGGAGCGCCTGGAGCGTTCGCCCTTGAGGGCCCTGATCGTCACGGATACCATTCCCCAACGTCGCGCCCTAGAGCAATCCCACAAGATCGAGGTGATCTCCGTGGCCGAGGAACTGGCAGAGGCCATCTATCGGATCTACACTGGGAGATCCGTGAGCGAACTCCTGGTGCGCACCCGTTAGGAGGGAGGAATGAAGATCGTAGCGCGGATCCGTTCGCCCAAAGAAAAACCCAGGGCCCTCAGACGTCAGGGGCTCGTCCCCGGCGTGGTCTATGGACCCCACATACAGAGCACGCCCATCGCCGTGGAGTACAAGACCCTAGAGCGGCTGGTGGCCCAGATCACCCGCTCCACTCGCCTGGAGCTGGAGTACGATGGCGAGAAGCATTTCGTGTTCATCAAGGAGCTCCAGCGGGATCCCATCACCGACAGGTTCCTGCACGTCGATTTCTACGCCCCGGAGCCGGGTCAGATCATGTCGTTGGATATCCCGATCCGCCTGGTGGGTACCCCGGAGGGTGTGAAGGCCGGAGGGCTCTTGGAGCATATCCACGAGGAGATCCCAGTAGAGGGGCCGTTGGAGGCCATCCCTCCCTACCTGGAGGTGGATATCTCCCAGCTCGGTTTGGACGAAGCGCTGCTTGTGAAAGACCTCTCCCTCCCGGAAGGCCTGCGGGTCCTACTCCCTGAGGACGAGGCCATCGTCACCATCCTCCCGCCCAAGGTGGTGGTGACCGAGGAGGAGGCGGCTGAAGAGGTCGCTGAGGAGACCGCCGAGGGAGCTGCCCCGGCCGAGGGAGAAGAGGAGGAAGGGACGTCTTGAGGGCGGTGGTGGGCCTGGGGAACCCGGGCCCGGAGTTCGCCTTGACCCGACATAACATCGGGTTCTGGGTGGTGGACCTCCTGGGGGAAAGGGATCCTTGGGAGGTCCGTCGCTTTGTCTGGGGGGAGGTCCGCCGTTCCCGGGAGCGCTTACTTCTTAAACCCCTCACCTATATGAACAACTCAGGGGAGGCACTGGGGGAGTTCCTGCGTATCTATCCCCTGGAACCCAGGGATATCCTCGTTGTCTACGATGATGTGAACATCCCTGTGGGGGAAGTGCGCTTGCGGGCCCGGGGAGGTGACGGGGGGCACAAGGGGATGCGCTCGGTGATCGCCGCCCTGGGGACCCAAGATATCCCCCGGCTGCGGGTGGGGATCGGACCCTGTCCCGAAGGTGTAGACATGGTGGAGTTCGTCCTCTCCCGGCCCCCAGAGGAGGAGCTGCGGCGACTCATGCGTGCCGCCTCCTTCGCCGCCGAGGTGGCGTGGGCCTTCTTGGAAGGGGGATATCCCGGGGCCCTGCGGGCCTATTCCCGGGGGATTTCGGCCGCTAGGGGGGTATAATTTGGACGAAGAGTTCGCCATGTACGAAAAATTTTCCCGTGAAGCGATGAGATGGCTTGCGGCCTCCCAGGACGAGGCCGAGGAATGGCGCCACCGCTACGTGGGGACCGAGCACCTCCTGCTCGCGGCCCTGCGCTTGGAAAACCTCTCGGTGTACCGTTTCCTTTTGGAGCACGGCCTCACCTACGAGCGGGTAGCCAGGCTCATCGAACGCCAGAAGGGGCGAGGGAAGATCCACGTGCCCCAGGAGAACCTGGAACCAACCCAGAGGCTGCGCCAGGTGATGAAGATCGCTTTCGAGGAGGCCAAGCGCCACGGCTCTGAGTACATCGAGCCGGAGCACTTGCTCTTCGCCATCCTCCGGGAGGGTCAAGGCACGGCGGCGGAGATCCTCCGGGCCCATGGGGTGGACCTGCGGGCGGCCAAGGCTTACTTCCACCCCCGTCAGGCCTCCAGGATCCGTACTGCTCACGCGAAGAGACTCCCCGGGGAGCTGGGGGAGTTCGGTCGAAATCTGGTGGCTGAGGCGGAGATGGGGCTCCTGGATCCGGTGATCGGCCGGGAGCGGGAGCTGGAGCGGGTGATCCAGATCCTCTGCCGGCGCAAGAAGAACAACCCCGTCCTCATCGGCGAGGCCGGGGTGGGGAAAACCGCCATCGTGGAGGGCCTGGCCCAGAAGATCGCCGCTGGGGACGTGCCCATGGCCTTAGCGGATAAGGAAATCGTGGAGCTGGATATCGCGGGGATCGTGGCCGGGACCAAGTACCGGGGCGAGTTCGAGCAGCGCTTAAAGAACATCCTCAACCGAGTCATGGAGTCCGACAATATCATCCTCTTCATAGACGAGATCCACACCGTGGTGGGCGCGGGCGGGGCCGAGGGAGCCATCGATGCCTCGGCGATCCTCAAGCCCCCCCTCGCCTCCGGGGCGATCCAGTGCATCGGCACGGCCACTCCGGACGATTACAGGAAGACGGTGGAGAAAGACCCGGCCCTCAGGCGCCGCTTCAAGACCGTCTACGTGGAGGAGCCCTCGGTGGAAGAGACGGTGCGGATCCTGAAGGGGCTTCGCGCCCGCTACGAGCAGCACCATGGGGTGCGGATCACCGATGGGGCTCTGTGGCAGGCGGCGCGCCTCGCCGATCGTTACGTGACCGATCAGTTCCTGCCGGACAAGGCCATAGATCTCATCGACGAGACCGCCGCCCGGATCCGGCTGGCGGCCACGGATCTCTCCCCGGAGGCGCGGGAACTGATGGCCGAGATCACCCGCTTAGAGGAAGAAGAGGAGGACGCTGTGGCCCATCAGAATTACGAGCTTGCCGCCAAGCTCCGGGACCAACGCAGCGTTCTCCTGGAGGAGCTACGGCGCCACGAGGAGGAGATGGCGGAAAGTACCGATCCCCCCACGGTGGAAGGCCACCACGTCGCGGAGACCGTCTCCCTCTGGACCGGGATCCCTGTACATCACCTTCAAGAAGAGGACACCGCGAGGCTCGTGCATATGGAGGAGAAGATCCACGAGCGCCTGGTGGACCAGGACGAGGCGGTGAAGGCGGTGTGTCGTGCGATCCGCCGGGCCTACGCCGGGATCAAGGATCCCCGCCGTCCGATAGGGGCCTTCCTCTTCCTCGGTCCCACGGGCGTGGGGAAGACCGAACTCGCCCGGACACTGGCGGAGTTCCTCTTCGGGGACGAGGACGCCCTGATCCGCATCGATATGTCCGAGTACATGGAGCGGTTCTCCGTCTCGCGCCTGATCGGTGCCCCGCCCGGGTACGTGGGCTACGAGGAGGCCGGCGAGCTCACCGAGGCGGTCCGGCGCCGGCCCTATTCGGTGGTGCTGTTCGATGAGATCGAGAAGGCCCACCGGGATGTCTTCAATATCCTCCTTCAGGTGATGGACGATGGCATCCTCACAGACTCCCAGGGACGCAAGGTCTCCTTCCGCCATACCGTCCTCATCATGACCTCCAATATCGGCGGAAAACTCATCACCGACCAGACTTCCCTGGGGTTCGGGACCCAGGAGGCCGAGCAAACCTACCAAGACATGAAGAGTCGTGTGATGTCCGAAGTGAAGAAGTACTTCTCCCCGGAGTTCTTAAACCGCCTGGACGACATCATCGTCTTCCGTCCCCTCACCCGGGAGCAGGTGGCGGAGATCGCGAAACTCCTCCTGCGGAGGCTGCAACGGCGGCTTCAGGAGGAGCATGGGATCGAGCTCGTGGTGGCCGACTCGGCGCTGGATCTTTTGGTGCGCAAGGGGTTCGATCCCAAGTACGGGGCCCGGCCTATGCGGCGGACCATCGAGCGGCTGGTGGAGGATCCCATCGCCGAGAAGATCCTCACCCGGGAGTTCCCCGATGGCTCCACGGTGGTGGTGGAGGCGGCGGGGGAGGGCATGGCTTTCCGGCGCCTCTGACCCATGGCCTATGTCTGCCGGGAGTGTGGTTACCGTTCCCCCAAATGGCTGGGACGGTGCCCGGCCTGTGGGGCCTGGAACAGTTTCGAGGAGCTCCCCGAGGAGCAGGCATCGAGGGGGAGGCAAGCGGGACACCTGAGCTGGCTGGGGGAGGAGCCCAAGCCACTCCCCCAAGTCCCTCCGGCTCCCAAGGAACGTCTCTCCACAGGGTTTCCCGAGATGGATCGGCTGTTGGGGGGAGGCCTCGTCCCCGGCGAGGTGGTGCTCTTCGGGGGGGAGCCGGGGATCGGCAAGTCCACCTTGCTTCTCCAGGTCCTGGCCAACATGGCCCACCGCTACGGGAAGGTCCTCTACGTCTCAGGGGAGGAGTCGGCCTCCCAAGTGAAGCTTCGGGCCGAGCGGTTGGGGATCGTCGAGGAGAGGCTTTTCCTCTTCTCGGAACAGTCCCTTCCCAGGATCGCCGCCGCGGTGGGGGAACTTTCCCCCGTGGCCCTGGTGGTGGATTCCCTGCAGACAGTGGTGGCCCGGGAGGGGGGCGGTGAGGTCGGCGGGGTCCAGCAGGTCCGGGAGGCAGCGGGGGAGCTCGCGCGCCTCTCGAAACTCCAGGGGATGGTCTCCTTCCTCGTCTCCCATATCACCAAAGGGGGGGCCTTCGCTGGCCCGAAGACGGTGGAGCACATCGTGGACGTCACCGTGTATCTCGAGGGCACCCGAGAGGGCGACCTCCGGATCCTGCGCTCGGTGAAGAACCGCTTCGGCTCCACCAACGAGGTGGCGGTGTTCCGGATGGGGGAGCGGGGGATGGAGGAGGTGCGGGATCCCTCGCTTTTCTTCGTCTCCCGGGAGGCCACCGGTAGGGCCGGGTCCGCCATCGTCCCGGTCCTGGAGGGATCGCGGACCATGCTCGTTGAGATCCAGGCCCTGGTGTCCCCCAGCAAGGGATACGGGCCACCCCAGCGGCGGATGGCCGGCTTGGATTTCAACCGGGTTCTCGTGCTTTTGGCCGTGGCGGAGAAGTACCTGGGGGTGCATATCGGGATGTCGGACGTGTACCTGGCGGTGGCCGGGGGGCTCGAGGTGAGGGAGCCGGCCATCGACCTGGGGATCATCGCCGCCACCCTCTCCAGCCTCCGGAACAGGCCCCTGCCGGAAGGGACGGTCGTCCTGGGGGAGGTGGGGCTCTCGGGCGAGATCCGACCGGTACGCAAAGCCTACGAGAGGCTTCGGGAAGTGGCACGGCTGGGGTTCTCCCGGGCGGTCCTCCCCCGCCAGGAGCTCGAAGGAGGCCTGGGTCTGGAAACGGTACCGGTGCGCACGGTGAACGAGGCCATGGAGGCCCTGGGTTTGGCTTAAAATCCCAGGGAAGGGATGCGTAAGGACGAGCAGCGGAAGATACTGGAGCGGACGGCCCCTGGCACTCCCCTGCGGGAGGCACTGGACCGCATCGTCCAGCTGGGGACAGGAGGACTGATCGTCATCGCCGATCGGGA
>Ga0190315_1000525_pt1 | contig 19096 bp, 23 predicted proteins | sample 48701101_MG_FD_161673 | JGI IMG/M metagenome (GOLD analysis project Ga0190315, IMG submission 161673) | Hydrothermal vent sediment bacterial communities from Southern Trench, Guaymas Basin, Mexico - 4870-11-0-1_MG | ecosystem: Environmental > Aquatic > Marine > Hydrothermal vents > Sediment ...
CCGGAGTAGAGCATTCCGGGCGCAAATGAGATCCTCGCCTCTGACCGGGAGAGAATCTCCTTCTGCGCCGCAAGCGAAGTTTCAGAGGCAAACGACGAGAGGTGCATGAATTTTGCACTCTTTGCGCAAGCGAGGTTCTCATGCGTCATGCGAAACGTGTCGTTCACTCCCGGATGGAGATATATTGCGCGCTCGCCTCTTCTGTCAACGAGAACGATCGCAACACCGGTCATGCCCTGTGCAACCTCAATTCCGGTAACGTCAACACCCTCGCGCTCCATCCCGGAACGGATGCGTGCGCCATCGGGATCGTCCCCGACCCGGCCGACGAAACCGGTCGTGACGCCAAGCCCCGCGAGCCCCGCGATCGTGTTTGCAGCAGAGCCGCCAGATTCTTCGCTCACCGAATCGATCTTGATCTCCTCGCCAGCAGCCCCGATCCGCTCGACGAGGTAGACCCGGTCCATGTTCAGTGCGCCGATCCCTACGACATCGGGCATGGGATCACCTTCTCTATTCTCTCCATTCTCTCAATTCGCCCCATTCTCCCGTATTTTTCAACGCAATGGCTTTGTAGCGATCGAGCAGCTTGCATGATGATTTTGCGACTCTCAATCTCACCAGAGTCATCCGATCTTCCTTGCGACGATCGCTTCTGCAATCTGGAGGTTCCTGTACACAGGTATCTCCACATCGTGCTTCTGCACGTGCGTTAGCAGATCAGCACCATCAGCACGCCAGATCCATGCATAAAACCTGCTCAAAAAATTAAAAACATCGAGAGGTCCCTTGTTTCTCTTCAGATGGAGGAGACTGACTGTACCACCTTTTTTGAGGACCCGAAACGCCTCAGAAAACGCGATATCAGGTCCGTCGATTGTGTCCATGCCGCAGGTGCAGAATACAGCATCGAACGTCTCGTCAGCGAAAGGCAGCGACTGGACCATCCCCTGTACGCGGTGAAGGTTGTCATATCTGTTGTTTCTTAATTTGTTGATCTTCAGAACGTTTTTTGAGATGTCAATCCCTATAACCGTCCCGTTCGTGACCCATCTCGCAAGAAGCCCGGCGTTTCTTCCGGTTCCGGTCGTTAAATCCAGAACCAATCCCGAATCCTTAAGATTTGTCTCCTTTATCAACTTCTTCCGTGAATATTGCTTCAAACCGAGCCACAGCACATCATCGAGGTCGTACAACATCGCGAGGCGGTTGTATCGATCCCTCGTTTTTTTACTCTCGTCCAGATAATTCGACATTTGCAAAAATCACTTCCGGATAGTGGCTTCCATCTCTGTTATCCTGTCAGACAGTCTCTGCACAAGCCCCCCATTATCCTGATAAAACAGTTCCTCGCAGCAGACCGGGCAGATGAAATCAGTCTCGGCTGCGACCTCGAAGAGAAAACGCGCGCAATTGTTCTTGCAGGTGTAAAATACGTTGCTAGTCTCGAATTCGAGCCGTTCACTGATGTTCTTTAAGAGCCTCGCAAACTCGATGTCCAGACGCTCGTACAGGTTATCCAGATGAAGTGACCAGTGGTAAGTGAGCCAGCCAGTCTCCGGGTTCCGTTCCCTCCGATAGCTCGCAAGCCGGTTCTCGTACAGTTTGAAGAGCGTCTTCCGGATGACATTGATGTCCATCCCGGTATCTGCGGAGACGACCTCGTCAACGATCTCTCCGGCTGGTAGTCTTCCGAGGATCGCAACACCGTCCTCGCCTATGATCTTCACCATGTACTGGTGTACGACAGGGTCGTCCATATTGATCAATCAATCACCGCTCGATTCTCTTTGAAATGTATCTCGCATCTTATTGTCAAGAATGGTTACCAACCATTTCAATAGTCTTTCGGTCTTCCGGAACCAGCAAGGCTATGTTCACCGCGTGCTCATGTACAACGATCCCCTCACTTCTCAATATCGTTTTTAGCACTAATCCCATTCCCGGCACCCTCTCCGTCTTCACGCAAACATGCTTTCGGTGCGCCGATTCCGTGCGCCGCCGGGATCCATTACGTGCTTGATCGCATCCTCGAAATCCTTGTGGTATGCAGCATCTTTCTCCTCACGCACCGCGCACATGCCGGCTTCCATCGCAATCGCCCGGAGCGCGGCGCCGTTTGCATGGTCGGTCGCAAGTTTTGCAAGACGTACCAGATCCACATCGTCTGCAAGCCTCATCCCTTTGGTGTGGATGCGGAGAATCTCGACGCGCGCTTCGTTGTTCGGCATCGGTATCTCGATCAACCGGTCAAATCGCCCGGGGCGGATCAGCGCGGGATCGAGCATGTCGGGCCTGTTGGTTGCTGCAATGATGCAGACCTTGCCTCGCCGGTCGAAGCCGTCCATCTCGGAGAGAAGCTGCGTAAGCGTACGCTGAACCTCCCTGCCACCGGAACTGGCATCATCGAGCCGCATTGCCCCGATCGAGTCGATTTCATCGATGAATAGGATCGAAGGGGCTTTTTTTCGCGCCATCTTGAAGACATCGCGCACCAGACGTGCGCCCTCGCCGACGTACTTCTGCGCAAACTCCGATCCAACCACACGGATGAATGTCGCATCCGTACGTGCGGCAACCGCCTTTGCAAGAAGAGTCTTTCCTGTGCCCGGGGGCCCATAGAGTAGAACGCCCTTTGGCGGATCGATCCCGATACGCTTGAAGACTTCAGGCTTGGTGAGTGGAAATTCGGCAGCGCCCTTCAAAACCTCGATCTGTTCATCCAGCCCCCCTATCTGGTCATAGCTGACATCCGGTGATTCAATGACCTCCATCGCCTGCACTATCGGATCGCTTGCTGCCGGGACGATCGAGATGATTGAGAGATTCTCCTTGTTCAGCGCAACCTGCGCGCCCGCTACAAGGTCACTATCTTTCATGAACTGTGACGTCCCCACGATGAATTCGGATCCTGTGCTCGATCGCACAATCGATTTGCCACCTTCAAGGACTTTTACGAGTGTGCCTACCAATTGCGGCGTCGCCTTCAGTGTGTTCAGTTCACTCTGCAGCTTCCTGATCTCGCGCTCATATTTCAACCGCCGATCTTCGGCGTCCTGCTTCTCAGTCTCGATTTTGTGATACTGTTGTGTGAGTAGATCGTTCTTCACTTCGAGCTGCCGCATGCGATCTATTACATAGTTTGAGAACTCTGTTGAGTCAATATCAGCGTCGGTGTCCATTCATGCCTCCGTCATAGAGTGAATATCCTGATGGCACATAAACCTTTATGAAACTGGGACTATATAGACTTGATCTGCATGTAGACTCGTATGGATCTGCATGTAGATTCGGAGGCTTCTCGTATGCAATGCGAAATGTGCGGAAAAAACATCAGCGGACCGTCGCATCGGGTCATAGTCGAGGGAACCGAGTTGAACGTCTGTTCAGGATGCGCGAAGTACGGGCACGAGGTCAAACCGATTCGCGCTTACACGCCACCCAGTGCGTCATCCGGCATCACAATCCGCGCCCGATCACAGAATCGATCGCAGCCACGTAGTCGGCAGCGAAGACGACCCGATATGTTTGACCAGATGACCGACGAACTGGTGGACGATTGTGGCATGGTGATCAGACGTGCTCGCGAGGCATGCGGCATGTCCCACGAGGATCTGGCACGGAAGATACAGGAGAAAGCGTCGTTACTCAAAAAAATAGAGCGAAATGACCTTACACCCGATGACAGCGTCCGCAAGAAGCTTGAACGCACGCTCGGGATATCACTGACCGAAACGATCGAATAATTGAATGGCTGGGGGGTAAGGTTGGATAAGAATGGTCGGATGAGTAATGGTTGGATCGAGCAAGGGGCGTGAGGTTATTGGGATGGATCAGCAAGATACTCGGAAAACGGGGAGAAAAAACAACTGTAACTACGGCTACGACTCACACGATCGCTTTTAACGAACTTGATGACTGGTTTGCAAACGAATCGAAAAAAGAGCTTGACGAGTTCTTCGGATCGGTCGCGCGGATCATGACAGAGATCGGCGAGGCAAAAGAGCAACTGGCGCAAGATACCAAAGTTCTCGGGACTGCAGAACCGTCAGAAGCTCCCCCACGCGTACTGCGGATGGTCACAGTATCTCGCGATAACCTGATCAAGCAGATCAATGCGCTGATCGGCAGGATCAATATTCCGGCGATGGGCGGCGCAGGTGGGGGTGAGGGTGGAGGTAGGGGTGATGCGGACTATTCCGGTGTCATGGATTTTTACAGGTCAACCGACGCCAGCATCGAAACAACGCTCGAACGATCGATGAAGAGCCATACGCGCACAAAGCACCTCTTCCCGAAGGAGACAACAGCGGTCGTCTCCGACATCAGAACCCTAAAAGAATTATTAACGAAACTCAAAGACTTGCTCGATCTAAACGGGTCAAAGATAGAGAGTTTTGAGACCATATCAGGAGAGATACGGCGCATAAATGAGATTCAAGACGAGCTCGCCAGACGCCGTTCGGAGCTGGATGGCATCGCTTCTGAGATTAGAGAACTCGAACAGAACACCAGTGATCAGGAGTCCCAACTGTTGCAGTTGGAAGAGAGCGATGAATGGGTTTTATTTACCGAACTCGATCGCGAATTGAATCAATTGAAACAAGAGTTGGGCGATGTTGAAACCAGCACAACAGAACTGTTCATGCCGCTCGGAAAGGCACTCAACCGCATGAAAAAGCAAAGTGAGAGCGGGAGGCACACGCTCTCGAAAAAAGATGAGACAATGCTCGTAACCTGCCTCGAAGACCCGATTTCAGCGTGCGCTTCCGATGTCAGTGAATTTATGGTGATGATGCTGCAATTGGTCGAGAGCGGTGCGCTCGGGCTGACAGACAAGAAGCGTGACAAGATAATCGACCAGATAGGACAGATAACGGACTCCTTTGCATCAAAGAAGGATCGATACGATGCCCTCAACTCCGGAATCGTTGCGCTTGGAGAGCGGAAGTCCGATCTGGCTATATCAAGGACGAAAGCCGAACTCGAGAAGGGTATTGCTGATAGCGGCAGGGAGATTGTAGAACTCGAGGAAAGGGCAAAGAATCTGAGTGAAGAGGTTGAGCGGGGGGTTCAGGAGCTCGAAGACCTGAAGAAGAGCGTCTCCGATGCGGTGAGTTTGATTGGGCAGGTGCAGGTCGTATTCGATTGATGCGGATCCGGAACCGTCTGAAAATCGGGGTGTTTTGTCGATTTACTCGATATGTGCAATTCGTGATAGATCACCCCGACGAAAACACCCGACCCGAAGACCGCAACACATTTTACCAACCCAACAGAACCATAACACTCATGAACAAGCCAGTCATCGCAATCATGCGCCCGGACATGCACCTCGACTCCTCGATCGCATTCCTACGCTCACGCTCTTTTGATGTGGTCGCAGCGCCGATGATCAAACTCATAGACAACCGCGACAGCAACTTCGACGGTTTTGTTGCGCGCGTGCTTGCTCACGAATCTGACATCGCAATCTTCACGAGCGCAAACGGCATCGCATTCACGTTGCAGAAGATCGACCGACCGGATCGGTTTGTTCAGGCGTTAAACAGGATGTGCGTCGTTGCCATCGGGTCAAAGACGAGAAAAGCACTTGAGAAGCTTACTATCAGCGTTTCACTGATGCCTGAGTCCTACAGTTCAAAAGGGATCGCGCAGATGCTGCACGGAATCGATGGCAAGACTGTTGAGGTCGTGCGGAGTGCGCACGGCGATCCCGCACTGATCGATGAGCTTGAAGGGCGTTTGGGTGCCGTTGTGCACGAGACTGCGGTGTACGGACTTGCGCTTCCGGATGACGGCAGACAGGAGCGGCTGATAACGGACGCTCTTGCAGGCAAAATCGACGCCTTCGCATTCACAAGCGCCATGACCGTTCGCAACTTTATGACGGTCGCACGCAACATGGGCGCCGAATCCGGAATCGTGGACGCGCTGAACGAGGGGGTCGTTGCTGCGATCGGACCACCGACGGCAGATGCGTTGCGGGAGCATGGTGTTTCTGTGGATGTTGTGCCGGAGCGGTTCACGTTCGAGGGGATGATCAGAGCGCTTGAGAAAGCTATGCAAGTGCAGGTATAATGTGTGAGTCCACCTGACCCCTCGCCATCAAAACGTTTATATCGTTCAATACTTGATAATACATTCATAATGAAGACCAATTTCATAAGGAAACACGAGGATTCCGATACTTTTGTTATTAAGCGGTCGTCGTTCTTTGATACCCCTGTACATCTGGACGGCAACCTGATCGTTGGCAATGACACCGATTTCTGGAGTGATCTCGAGGTTGCAGGGTCTCTTGAACTTGGTAAAGGCGTTACTGTGGGCGGGTCGGTGCGTGCCGCCAGCGCGATCATCGGTGCGAATTCCCGGATCAACGGGAGCGTAAAAACCGAGCAGACGTGCATGGTGCTCGATTCTGCCAGAATCGGTGGGGATATTGCGGCAGGAGGGGATATCATGCTCAGACCGAATGCCAGAGCCAGAATCGTGGATGCGAAAGGTAACATCGAGATCACCGGCAAAACCAACGTCGCGGAACTGCGTGCTGGAAAAAAGATCATTGCAAGGAAGGATTTGCAATAAGAGCGTGAGATGGTAAAAGAGCGAACGATGCAATGCCGCCACAGCCAGAGATCACGCAAACCGTGGAAGATTCGCACATAATAACCGTTGAGCGTACCCGAGATCTCACAAAAAAGATTGATTACGATTACAAGCGGTGTTGCGGCTGCGGAATCTGCGCCAGACTCTGCCCGACCGATGCGCTCGAACTCGGCGATATGTATGCCATCGGCACAGGGCTGGATGCGCCTCCTGTGCTCCTTGATCCTGACAGATGCTCGTTCTGCGGGATGTGTGCCGCATTCTGCCCGACGAAAGCAGTCAGAATGAAAATCGACGACGTTGACGCCTCAAGAAGGGAATGCTACCCGCACATCGATGCGAGGGCGCAGGCGAACGATAACTGCATCCCGTGCAGCCTCTGCGAGCAGGTCTGTCTGGCATGCGGTTCGGGTGCGATAACGGTCGAGTACACGTTCCCGAAGAAAGAGGAGATCGCACCATTCAAAGAAGGTGTTGCAGGTGAGATTGCGATCGATATGGGAAAGTGCAACTACTGCGGCATCTGCGCGTACTTCTGCGATGCGTTCATCCTGATTCCAAAGGAGAAAGAGGAGGTAACTCCGATTGATCCGGTGCCGTTTGAGAATATCCTGATCGACGAGGAACGGTGTGATTACTGCGTGCTCTGTGAGGATATCTGCCCCGAGGATGCGATCAAGGTTACGGGGACGCGGGATGCGACCGCACCACAGGCACGGATCCGGGTAACGGGCGCGCTCTCGGTCAGTGAGGACTGCATCGCGTGTGGCTGGTGCGTGAGCGTGTGCCCATACAACGCAATCGATGTTGCAAAGGCGTTTGACGGAGAGATTCGACTGATCGGGAACCATCTCACGAAATGCGACCCCGTGGGCTGCCATGCGTGCTTCAACGTCTGCCCATCGAATGCATGGTACATTCCAGAGGGTGGGAAGATCGAGGTCTCCCCTGATCGGTGCATCTTCTGCGGCGCATGTGCACATGCGTGCTGGCTCGACGCAATCGCGGTCACTCGAGACAGTGTTGCGCACACCCCGGAATGCGACACCGCGTGGAAGCATGAATGGGCGCGGGGTATTAAGTGCATCACATCAGGAGTGCGGGCGCACCCCGACCGTTCGCATCTGGTTGTACCGCCCGCGCCGGTGCGTGAAGTGCTTGAGCCGCCGGAGGTGCCAGCAATTGACCCTGCTCTCCTTCTAAAAGTGCGGGAGAGGATCGATCGGGTTATGCCGATGCTGCGTGATGTGAAGACGAGAACGGAGTGGGAGGGGGTTCGGGATTCGTGAATGGGACGATCTCGTGTGTTTGCGAAGGTGGTTGTGCTGTGAATGTAAGATGCTCAATTACGCCCAAAACCGGAGAGAGACTCGCAAACACTCGAAGGAGTGTTAATGAGCTGCAAACCGGGATTACAAAAGCGGTGATCGAATGAGCGCCGTTGCCCGATACTTAAAGGGTTGCAAGATGCTTGTCTGTGCAGCAGCGGCGGAGCCAGCGGTATGAGGAAAAACTCTCACGTACCGTTCTTGGACGAGGGGGACGAGTAATCACTTCCTCATTGGTCTACGGTTAATATTATTTGCCATTTACCACGATTCGTCCGGGATAAATTAAAATAGCGTCTGCTGCGCCGCGGTCTTCCTGACCGTTCGCTTCCTCGGAACAGCGACTGCGCTAACGGTATCGACCCCAAATTCGTGCAGCCCTTTCTGCTTCGAGTCGTAGTTCAGCCGCTCATACGCAACACCGAATTCGCTGAGTATTCGCTCAACCGGCGGCAGAATCTGCTTGTTTATGTAATAATCAACGTCCAGCGAAAGATTGTGCTCTTTTACGTACTCCGGGTCCTCCGCACTATCCACAAAAAGCCCCTTGCCAGCTACGATCACAAAAGGCACACGATCCCCAATTGCAGGAACAACTCCACCACGACCGCGCATCTTCTCAACCACAGTTATGTGAGGCTGCTTGTTCTTGTAACTCTCTTTTTTCTTGGTATACCGTCTGGTAAGAATCAGATCTTCAATAAGATCACTATCCCTCTGCACATCGAGATTCCTGACACGATCCACGACGCCTCTGACGAACTCCACCGCATCATCGACCCGTCCTTCCTTTAGCACTAGTTCAAGGACTCGGTTCAGGGTCTTTGATGTGAGTCCGCACCAGTCCCGCCTGACAGTCTCCATCCCCTTGACCTTGATTGAATCCTTCCACCCATCGCCACTCTTCTCAAAAACCCAGAGCGCATATCTCTTCTTCGCGATGAATATCGCCCTTCGGACGACTGATTCGAATTCAAGTTCCATCGGATCCGGCAATTCAGCGGAAACCATGTCGGCAACAGTCCTCCCGATCGATTCCGCGTCATCGAGCGAGACCTCGCCCACACCATCTCCCTCGCCGCCGTCCTGCGTGATCCTGACAAAGACGCTGTCAGTATCGCCGTAGACGACAGATAAGAGAAAATGCGATCCATCCGGAAGTTCGATTTCCTTGATCGATTTGTCGATCAGTTCTTTAGTCTCAAGAATATTTTTGCGCCCGAAACTGGTCACTGCATTGGCAAGGACGAGACTGTATAGACGTGCTCTCGCGTAACCTGAATATCCGTAAAAACTGTTCAGGAGAATCTTTAGTGCATTCTGCGTCGCATTGAGCACCCTGTATTCTCCGGAATCCGCTGATTTCATCCTGTTCTTCGTCTCGACCCTTCGTTCCAGGAGATTTTTGAGAATTCCAGGAACGATGCCCGGGTACGTCTCAGCCGGCACGAATTCACCGCCGGATGGCGCACGAATCAGACCTGAAATGGGTTTGGTGTGGCGATCTCCGGTCACAACGGTGCTGTAGCAGAGATTGTGCGCCATCATGATCGTAGGATAGAGCGATTTGTAGTCGAGGACGACGACATCTTTTAGGAGCCCGCGCACCGGTTCGAGCACTGCCCCGCCTTTCAACTCATCGGAATCAGTGTGCCGCCTGCCCATCGTCTCATGCTCCGGCTTTGGCGGGATCACCCGATCATGTTTTCCAAACTCACGAAACATCAGGTTCTCGACCATCGAGCTCTGCCCGCCGCCCAGAACGTCCTGGAACAGTGCGCCGCTCACCTGCGAAAGCGCGATGTAGCGGTCAAGGAGATTGAGATCGAGGAGGAGGTGGAGCGCAAGAACCGAATCGCGGCGTGCATACTCGATGAACTCGGTCAGTTTCTCGCCGCAGTCGTTCCAGTACTCAGCCATCTGCTGCATCGAGACATCGAACTTCTCAATATCAAGAAGCGTTTTCGCAACGTTTTTGAGCGTGTACTGCTTGATGCTGTACCCTTTGCGAATAAGAGGCAGGGCATCCGCAGCAATCCTGCCCCTGATCGATACGTGCGTGACAGTTCCGACCTTGCGGCAGGAGACTGGCGTCCCATCCCTTCCGACCTCGTCGCGCACCTCAAACCCATTATCTTTCAATATTTCAACACGTTTCTCGATATACGGGAGATCGAACTCGTTTGAGTTATATCCGACGATCACATCAGGGTCGTACTCCCGCACAATCTCGAAAAACCGGTTCAGAAGATCTGCTTCGCTCGTGAAAGACTCGGTGCCATCGCAATCCGTGTCCTTTCCGACGAGCACAAGTGTTTCCCCGATCTCCTCCGGTTCCGGCGAAAACGCAAGCGAAATCATGATTATCGGAGAGCGATCAGGAGTTGGGATCCCATTGCTGACCTCACACTCGATATCAAATGCGAGATACCGGATCGGTGCATTTGCGGTAGTCTCGACCGGGATTATCCCGGACGGGGGGGATACGAATACAATGTCACTCTCAACCGCTTCGAGATATGCGGGTTTGTGTGATTTTAAATCCTCGTTCTCAGCTTGCACCCAGCCCATGCCAAAGATGCCGGAATCGATCATAAACCGGTTCCTGAAGAGAATATCTGTCTCATACATCATGTCCGCATAGTTTCGCACCTCGTCCCGGATCGCTGGCACGTCCGACGGTTTTCCGACGACCACTTTCAGCATCTCGGCGGGGCGTTCCTGATAGCCTACAGGCTCATACTTCTTAACGACCTCTATTCTCTTGATTTCAGGGATGTTTTTGAGGGTATCCGCAATTGTTGCGGGCTGGACATAAAAATACGGCTCAGCACCCGGAACAAAGCAGCAGACGCTTTGTCCATCCGGATCACGCCCGAATAGCCGCACAACCGGCTTTCCACCATCCAGAATGTAATCGGCATCGATGACCTGAAACTCCATCACGCGACACTTCTTACGCATGGTACTTATGGGTTGTGGGATTCCTGCGCGGGACTCGGGTTTTGGCGTGCGTTTCCGGCGTGGTGGAGTTAGAAGATTTTTCTTCTTCCGGATCCAGCTCATACGTTTCTTTGAATATGGATTTATTATTCTGATCAAATATCTCGATGACTACCTCATGATTGATATAATCTCTGTTCTTTAAGGAGAGAAGGGGTAACGGTGGACCGACGAGATAAAAAGGAAAAATGATATAAAAGCCAATTACAAGTAATACTACCATCCCCGCACCAGCCAATATCTTATTTCTTGTTTTCACTTCACTTGCCCCCTCTCATGGCGTTCAGTCTGCAGGAACCAGCCTGTGGCCATCGGGTTTGATAAGGATTGCGTATTTCATGCCTTCCTTCTATACCATACCTTGACTGAAAAATGAATGATTGTTACAATGAACGCCAGAACGAAGGTTGCCGAGATGTTTACATTAATATATCCTTTTATGATTATATATCCAATCACTATAAATGAGTAGAAATAAACTGCGATCGACCGCCACAACTCTTCTCTAACGATGTAATCTATCTTCATTTTGATTCACCGAATACCAGTCGAATTATTGGCGTAATAGGTCACAACTCCGCTCGATTGCGTCATTTCGGCTGGCAGAAGAAGAAGCCCAACCACAAAGAGCAGCACAAGAATCACTATGAGGCTTACGACTGTCAGCACCGCAATCATGTGCCATCTGGCTTTTATGAAATCTACAACCGTGGAAGTATTCATTTTGTGTACCTTCCATGATCCAATCTGCAACGACTCGTCTTACGCGTGACAAACGCACTGAATGACCCAATGATCGAGTAGATGCCGATTAGAGATAATATAAAGCCAATAAATACGCCTACGACCGCTTTATTTCCAAACTCCAGCACGATCTTTGCGTCAGAGTCTAATAAGCCTATTATGACCCAGACAAGCAGATTGTATGCGAATATCGAGATGATCGTGCATCTTACCGGATTTGCGTCTGTCAGCCTACCAATGAAAATTCCCACAATAATTGCACTGATAGCGCCCAGGAACATCCAATCAAAATCTACAAGGACAACAATGCTAAATAGAGTAAGGGCAAGCCCGAGTATTGTTCCTATCACCAAAGCTTTTTCGGCCTTCATATTCTTAGTCTCTCCTTTATTCTTGCGTTCTGCGTTCTACGGACGGTTCTCTGGAGCCCTTAGTCGAACCCCGTGTAACATCCTCTCGCATCCATCCATATAAGTTTTCTATGCAAAGTCTCTAACTGATGAGAATCGGCTGGAGTATATATCGATATTCCATCGAGGTCAGAGCGATAATTATGAAAAACGATTTTTTCACAAAAAATCGAGTGAAAACTGCCCTTCGGGGGCGGCGGCGATATGCTTTTTAACGAAGGATACGCCCAATACCAAAGCGTTTTCCATACAATTTATCGGGTTTTGTTTGGGTTATTGGGTGCCGTTGCCACAACCATCGCTTCTTTGTATCCTGATGTTTAACAAAAACCTGCGAATACGCTGCATGTAGCCCATAACTGAACGCATCACTGTTGATTTCTAAGCATTCGCCAAAGTACTCGAAAGGTGTACCTTGTTATTCCCGAGAGGAGTCATAAAAGAGCGTAAACAACCCAACCCGCCACATTTTAATGCCACGCGCCCAATGATGTTATCATGCCAGAGCGACAGGATCACCTTGAGAGCTATGCGAGTGTGTGGGGCATCGTGCGTGAGGCACTGCCTTTTGAGCTTGTGTGCACCACCGGAGGGGTCTTTGCTGGCATAATACTGGTTAAAATGACTGATATGATCGAGATGATTCCCGGACTGCTGGTACTCGTTCCGGCGATACTCGGAATGCGCGGCAACATCTCTTGTACGCTCGGATCCCGTCTCGGCAGCGCAGTACATCTCGGATTGATCAGCAAGATCGAGCGGAACCCAGAACTCATAAACAATGTGACAGGTTCGCTGATGCTCAGTCTGATCATGTCGATCGTGCTTGGGGTGCTTGCGCATCTCATGACCGTGGCATTCGGCATGCCGAGCGCGGGGATTCTCCTCCTCGTTCTGATTGCTGTCATCTCCGGGGTGTCCTCCGGTGTGATCCTCTCCATTCTCGCCGTTGTAATAACCATCGGCGCTTTCAAACATGGCATCGATCCGGATAACGTCACCACGCCTGCGATCGGGACGCTTGGCGATGTTGTCACGATGTTTACAGTATTCTATACCGCAAAGGTGGTGATCTGGGGATGGCATATTATACAGTGACCGGAATCGTGAAACGGGGAATTCCCGTTCTCCTGATCGCCGCAATAATCAGCACCACATCGGGTCAACTGCTTCATGCGAGGCAGGAACTCCTGATCGATTTTTCCGTACTTCTGCTCCTGATTCCACCGTTGATCAAGATCGGCGGCGACACCGGCAGCATTCTCGGAGCGCGGCTCTCGTCAGCGTTTCATCTCGGTCTTGCCGACTCGGTCACGAGCGTGGTTGTCACAAACAGCGTTCTGGCGTGCTTATTGATCGGATGCGTGTCGTGCGTGGCTCTGAGCGTCGTGGTCTGGGCGGCTGCGCTTCTGCTGGATGTCGAGGTCGTGTATGTGGTGCTCCTCAAAGTGACACTGATCGCAGGAGGGATCGACATGATCGTCGTCTTTGCCGCAACCATCGGAATGGCATCTCTTGCGCACCGGTACGGGCTCGATCCGGATGACGTCGTGATCCCGATCATAACATCAATAGGCGACATCGTAGGGATCGCGTCGGTCTTTGTCGCGGTCTCTGTGGTGCTGTAGGTTCCACGTTCCGTTAAGACCCGCAGTACAGCTACAGCGCACACCCACACACAGCTACAACTACAGCACCAGTTCCATGCCATCGTACCCCAGATTCCACTGTAAAGCAGCCTCGTCGTGCGGCGGGAAGAGGTGGCTCATGTGGATCATCACCATCTCTTTTGCAGAAAGCGTTGCAGAGAGTTCCTCTGCCTCTTCGGTGTTCATGTGCTTCGTGAGATTGAAGAGCGGCGGCGTGATCGCATCACAGATCAGCAGGTCCGGGTTCTGCATCAACGCAATTGAACGCTCTGGAATCTGTTTCTGGGTGTCGCCGGTTATGACGAGTTTCTTTTCACCGTCGCGCACCAGAACGCCGGCAGGTTCAGAAACAGGTGGATGGTATACCTGAAAAAGCGTGAACTCTAGTCCGATCAGGCGGAATGGCTCATACATGGCAACATTATGCCGTACCGGATCCATGAAATAGAGGTACTGGAGTATGTAATCAAGAGTCCCTTTCACGCCGTACACGCCCACGTGATCCTGAACTCGATAGAACTCGCCGAACCCGGCATAGTGGTCGTAATGCCCGTGCGTCCAGATCACGCCATCAACGTGGTCAATTCCAGATTTTAAGAGCTGGTACCGAAGATCAGGACCGGTATCGATCAGAACACGCCCCTCGTCTGACTCGATCAGAATCGAGAACCGCGTTCGAGCGCTCCTCCCTCCTGCGAGCGCATCCATACATGCGGGGCATCTGCATCCGATCTTTGGCGTGCCGACGGTGTCGCCGGTGCCGAGCAGGACGATTCTCATTCTTGCGTGTATTCCTTCATCATCAGACCCACCCGGCTGCTGAAATCGTCGGCAGCAGCGAGCAGGTCTGGCTGCGTGACAAACATCTGGTTCCGAACGAGCGAGTGGAGCACAGCCTCCCGAACGACCATCCGCAGGTCAGAGCCTGTGAACCCATCAGTCACTCTGGCAAGCTCATCCGTATCAACGTCGCCTTCTACCTTCAAAAGCACGAGATCAAGAATCTTCTCGCGCATCTCACGGTCGGGTGGCGGGAAATCCACGATCTCGTCAAAACGCCTCCACACAGCGCGGTCCAGCAGATTCGGATGGTTCGTAGCTCCGATCAGAAGAACTCCGTCATCGATCAGGCTGATCTCGTCGATCGCCTTCAGGAGAGTATTCACTGTACGTTTTAACGTAGCGTGCTCATCAGACATCCTCGTTTTTGCGATGAAATCGAACTCATCGATGAACAGGATGCAGGGATTCAGTTTTTTTGCAAGTTCGAAGACCTTGTCCACGTTTTTTGAGGTCTCTCCGAGGTACTGGGAGGTGATCATCGAAAGCTTGACCTCGACAAGCGGGATGCTCAGCTTCTCAGAGAGCGCTCTTGCTGCCGATGTCTTGCCGGTTCCCGGCATCCCGATGAAGAGCATCTTCCCAATCTCACAGAGCCCGATCTCCCGGAGGTAGTCTCGGTGTTTGATCGCCTGAACGATCTTCTCGATCTTCGCTTCCTGATCCGGGGTGAGCACGAGTTCATCCATCCGCTGCCTGACGTCCTCTGGCGCAACGAGGTGTACAAGCGTCAGAAGATCGACATCGTCGGAAGATTTGGCGATCTCTGCTGCAAGCGAGGCGAGATATTCCCTGTCGCGCTCCTTCGGCTGGACTGCACGTGCCGCTTCCTCGTAGCTCACGTCCGCGCCCGCGCCCGCGCCTTCCGCCTCATAGAACGATGCGAGTACCGGATTTTTGCGGATGCGGTCTATGGAACCCGATTCTTTTAAAAACCAGTCTTTTGCGAGATCAAAGACTGTGAGTCTGAGTTCCGCACCGAATTCCTCAAATTCGATGAAAGGTAATCTGTTAATTTCCTGTTTTACGCCGTTAATTCCGTAAATCGCTCTGACATCATCGATCCGAACGCAGATCGGGCGTTTCACGCCACGTTTTCCGCTGTCCCAGTAATGCTTTCTTACTTCCACTGGCAGGTCGCCCTCTGCCAACCGTTCCGATTGGTTGTAGATTTGCGCTGTTAAGAGCAGTTCAACGATTGCGCACGGGTCGGTCTGGTCTGACATGTAAACACCTCGATATTAGACTACGACTCTTGGCTGCAAAGATGCAAATAGTTTTTGGCTCTTTGGTACTCGCGTTGGAAGCATCTCGCAGATGAATCATACTTGTGTAGCGTTATCGGCTTAGAGATGGCTGCACCGATGCTGCGCATTCACGAATGACACGTTTAAACGAATTTCACGAATGTTAAAATGGAATAAATTCGTGTCATTCGTCCATTCGTGAAATCCTCTCTTCTATGCTAACCATACAGCACTACCCCCTCCCGTTCTACAAGTCTGTTAAATAAACAATCCTTGCTCAAATCGACGACATCCAGTGGCTTGGACAGATCTCTATACAGCTCCCAGCAGAAATCAAAGAATGATTCGGGCGCAAGTCCAGTTACGCCGATGTCTATATCGTTCGCGTCTCTTCTTTCTCGGGATGAGCCGAAGAGTATCACTCTTGTCAATTTGTATTTTTTTGCGTATTTTAATATCAAAAACTTATCGTTTTTGGAGATCGTGGTATCTTATGTTTCCTTGACGATATATCTGGATTTCGGCTAACGCTCGCAAGCTAACTGCTCGACTGAAAAATAAAAAAGAGAGACGATCTCAGAAGAGATCGCCAAGATTAACCTTGAACGCGCCCAGATTTCCGCCGTAATTTCCAGCAGTAATCTTCTTGACACCCGGAACCTTCACAGCAGCCTCGATCCCTGCTTTGGTTGCAGCAGTCACAGCCTCGATGTCAAGACCATTGATCACGAGTTCGTAGACCGCGTTCACATCTGCCGGGATGTTCGTGTCCTCGACCTTGTCTTTGAGTGTTGGGGCGAACCTCTGGTTCGTTGTCGCCTGCATGAACGTGTACGTGTCAGCACCAGGCTTCGAGCCGCTTGCAACGATCCCTCCGGGAAATGGCGTGATTGAGCCTTCGCATTGCAGAACCGCTTCCACCGCCTTCTCTGCTGCCTCAAGCCCGTTCATCTGAGTATCTGCAAGGATGAAGAAGTTGCCGCCTGCAACACCATCGACGGCGCCGATTCCGTGCTCTATGATGAAATCTCCTTCCATCATCGGGATCGCGTACGCCTTGCGCCCGCCGACCTCGATCTCTGATTCGTAGCCGTCCGCAAAGAACTTCATCTTGAACCCGGTGTCAAACTGCTTCTCAGCGTCAGGCAGCCCGTTCCAGACAGCGGTCGTCGGTGCTGTCAAGACGCACTGACCGATCCTCTTGAGAAGCTGATCCTCAAGCGCCTTGTACCCGAATGTGCATATCTGGATGTACACGCCCGGACGCCCGTCTGGCGTCTCGCTGCCATCGACCACGCACTCAATTCCAGCCTCTGCCGGGCACATGATAACAGATGTCCCGAATCCTGTTGCTTCCGTTGCAGCAACCATTGCCCAGTGCTTGCTCGCGCCAGTGATCAGCACCCGTGCAATCTTGATACCAAATGCCTCTGCGTAGGTATCTTCGATTTCTACTCCGTTCAGTTCCATAGAAATACCTCGTGTCCCATACACCGGACTACTACAAAAGGGTTTAGATTGTGCCGTTGGAAGCTGAAGAGGAAGCTGCGAATGAGCCGCGGACACGTCTCACGATCACTCCACGAACCGCGCTGTCGCACAGAAACACGATTGTAGGGATTACCACTCGCCACATTGTCACCTTGAGCGAACATATAATACGGTACGCAAATGTCTGCTCATGAAAGACCGGATGCAGCCGGATCGAGACCGCGGGAAGGCGGGTCAATGGGGCGGAAGCTGCGTACAGGAACCCTGATAACATGCCGGTCTCGGCAGGGTCATCGAGCCCGAATGTTGCGCGGCACGAAAGTTCCTTAAATTCAATTCTCTGCACCACTTTCCGCACCAGCGCGGTCACAGGACGGTGCAGCGTGCGAAACAGCTCAAAGAGACGCCTGATATCTGTTTCGTCCCACGCCGCCCCCCACCGTCGCCCTGCTGCACTCCCTGCCACTCCCCCTGCTGCATCCCCCACATCCGCTTCCACTACCACATCTTCTCTTCGGTCTTCTCGCCCTGCAGAAGCGAAACCATCGATTGCGCGGGATAAAAACAGCCATCGCACCTCGATTCTCTGCACAAACTCCACTCCTCTACCTCCTGCCAGTTCAAACCGGCAGACGAACGGAAATGAGAGCAGAAGTATCAGCAGCGTAAATACAAGTGTAAGCGTTGCCGCGGCAAGCAATAAAAAAATAAGGAGGAGGGGATGCACGATTGTCACCTCCTCAATTCTCGTCTGTAGATTTTCCCTGCTCCTGCTCCTTTTCTTTCTCCTTTTCTTTTCCCTTCTTTCCTCTAATGGATTTTATCTTATCCATGACTTCAGGCACAGCCTCCACGATCTTTCCGATATCTATGCCCTTTCCGGTCGCTGAGAGCAGCTTGACCTCGTCTTCTGATATCACGAGGAAGGCGACCGGCTCAATCTTTGCGCCGCCTGCGCCAGCGCCGCCGAAACCGCTCTCCTCGTCACGCCTGCCCTCGCCGCCGCCGCTGCCGAACCCGAAGGATACCTTGCTGATCGGTACCACGGTTTTGCCTGCCACTGTGATCGGCTCGCCGACGATTGTTTTGGTGGTGATCAGCTTCTCAAGCTGCTCCACGACTTCCTTCATCAATTCTTCTACGCCCATTTTACTCAACCTCGGTTGACCTGATCGTTGGGCAAAACAGATAACACTTTCTGTCGTGCCGGCTTTGGGACACTATTACCCACCCCATCCACCTAACCACGCTACAACCGCGCTCTACATGCCTCCTCAACAGCGCGATGAAGAGCTCCAAAAAATCATCAAGAGTATTTGGGATGGGACATTCGAATACGAGAGTAAAGAGCCAGTAACAACGAACTGGGCACAATATGATCAGGCACAGATACACGAGATGGCTAATTACTTAGATAACCTAAGGGATCTTGTCGAAGAAGCCGATAAACGGATAAAAGAGAGAACGCCGCCCAGAAAACGTGAACCCGGCAGAATGCGAAGCATCGCCGGAGGCACCGCCAACTGATCCGGCTGACGTCGCCAAAGCCCTGCTGTTACAACCGTACGCGGATGCATCAAATCGGCTGGCTGAAGGGCTTTTGCTAATTTGGTGTGTGATTGTAACAGTAGTTTCAACTCGGGGAAGGCACTTTTACTCTACTTTTTGGAGTGAATACTTATTTTTTTATTTTTTTTGTTTCGTAGACCTCCGGAAACGCTATTATACCAAATAGGCTAATTCTTACCGGATGCAACTGATCATCAACGGACTCG
>Ga0190315_1000526_pt1 | contig 19037 bp, 1 predicted proteins | sample 48701101_MG_FD_161673 | JGI IMG/M metagenome (GOLD analysis project Ga0190315, IMG submission 161673) | Hydrothermal vent sediment bacterial communities from Southern Trench, Guaymas Basin, Mexico - 4870-11-0-1_MG | ecosystem: Environmental > Aquatic > Marine > Hydrothermal vents > Sediment ...
TGAAATTTATTTTCTCCAACTCGGCATTTGTCTTTTCAAAATTTACGGCAAATTTCTTAAAATTCTTCGCGATTTTTTGAGGCTCAACATCTTCCACTTCACTTTTCAGTTTTTCAAAATCTGCGCTTAGTTTATCAAAAAATTTTTCTTTGTCTATTATCATCCTTCTCAAATCGCCAACAGTTTCAGAAATAGAAGAAAATCTATCGTTGAACTTATTAATCATGTCTTTCTGCAATTCCACTTTACCGGCTAATTTTTCAATTTTAAGAATAATTTCAGCCTCTCTTACTTCCTCTTTTTTCGGTGGTTCTGCTTTCTCTTCATTTTCTTTTATTATCCCCTCCTCCTTCAGGATCTCTCCGACGGTTTTTTTCTTCATGAATATCAAACCTTTACACCAATAATAATTATTTACATTTTTAGAATTAATTTTTATTTTGGATTTTTAAATTTTTAATATTCATCTTAGCAGGAGCTTTGCAAGTTCATATTTCTTTTCTTTCAAATATTTTTCCACAAGTTTCCTTTTATCCTCCGGCAAATTTTTTGGTATCTTGAGCATTTCAATTTTAACCCCTGTTTTGCCTATCTCGCTTTTAATTCTTTCCAAATCTTTCAGAAGTGTTGATCTAAATCTAACTCTTTTGCGATAATTTTTAAAGAGAGAGAATAAAAAGACAATAAAAACCAATAAAAATGCAATTAATAGTAAATTAAAAATCTTCCGTTTTCTTGTTTTTTCTGACAGGGATTTCTCTTTCTTAACGATGCTGAAAGAATTTACAAACTCGTCAAGTTTTCTGGCAGCTTCAGAATAGAGCCCCAATCCAAATAACTCTTTTGTTTCATTTAATTTTTCTATTCCCTTAATCTCGTAATTTTCATAATTCAAAACTTCATTCAAATTTTCATAATAATTGATTGCCGTTTTAAGATAAGTCTGCAGATTTGTGACTTTAATTTTTAATTCATTCGTTTTATTTTCAATCATGATTTTCAGATCGTAAGTTCCAATATCTTTAGAATAAACAGTTATGTTTAATTTATTGAAACTTCTGGCGCCTATTTCAATATTTTTCGGGCAGGTAACATTAAGTTTTGAGAAGCATTTTATCTCAAAGGTTTTTCTTTCATTAAAATCATTTCTTATTAGTATTTTGGTTTCTGTAAGCGTATTCGGCAAAACGAATATATTCTTTTCGCTCGCTATTTCTTGGGCAATGCTCAAATTTGATCCACATATAACAATTGCAGATATGAGCAATATGAGAGATATTGTTCTCATAATTTCACCTTGGAAGCTAAGGATTCCAAATAAATTTCTGCCATCCTGAATGAACCCGCTTTTAGTTTGTCTTTCGTAAGCTTCAACTCAAGCTCCAAATCAGAGACTTCCTTTCCATTGGCTTTCATCTCCTCTATCTTCTTTTCGATTACTTCTATCTTCTTGGAGAATTTGGTATATAGTTCAAGCTCTTCATCTAAGAGTTTATGCGGTTCGTGTAATAAAGGTTTGAATCGGACAAACCAAGGTCTGCCCTTGTTATATCTCGGATTTTGCATAAGTCCTGTACCTACCTCCAACATAGTAACACGTTCGGCATAAACTCTGCCATATTTTTTCTCAATTCTTCCAAGATCTTCTAAGCCTTTGGTATGCATCTGAATTTCTGTCAACACATTGCCCTTAACACTCTCCTTAAAATCTGCCAGCACCTGAGAGATCATGAGCAAACCAATGCCCCACTTTCTAAATTCTCTGCATGCCTTTTCCAAGGCAACATATCCTCCCCTTCCTCCAAATTTTTCTAACAGCCTGTGAACTTCATCAAACACTATTAACAGTTTAAGAGATGATGACTCTTCCCAGCTCTGCTTGAAAATCGAATCGATAATATTTCTAACAGCCGTATCAAACTGCTTTGGAGTAAGTTTTCTCAGCACAAAAACAGTAATCTCTCCCGGATTTAAATATTTCTTCAAATCTATCTTGGCTTTTGGATCTGTCATTTCATAAATCATTCCTCTAAAAGATCTGGCTTCATCTTCGTGAATTCCAAATTCCTTATAATGAGAAAACATTTTCTTATCCCTGCATGCTTTAAGAAAACCTGTCCACTGGGCAGTTGGGTCGAAAACGACTACGGGTATGCCCTGTTTCAAAACCTCTTCTGCTATCACCATAGAAGAAATGGTTTTTCCCGAACCGGTTGCACCTGCACAGATTATGTGAGTTGGCAAATCATCCAAAGAGAACTCTGCTCTAAGCTTGGTTTCTGCGATATCTCCAAGCCATATCCTGCCTTTAGGCAATTCTTGAGCGGCAATAGGCATTAGATAACGCATCTTCTTAAGCTTCCATTTTTTGTAAAATTTGCGAATAATGAAAATGAAAGCTATCCCAACACCGACAAGAATTATTATGATTACTAATCTAATTCTCTCGAAAGTCCAGAAAGGTTGAGCAATCTCAAAAATACCAACTCCTTTAACAGTTCTATTCTCGTATTTTCCCTCAACTTCTATGAAATATTTTGCTGGTTTCAAATTCTTGATTTTGCTTAAATCAAACATCTTTACAAAAGAGAGAGAGGTTTCTATTGCCAAAGTTTCTTCCTCATGTCCTAAAATTTTTTCTGTTGCTACATCTTTAATCCGGTAAGTTAGAAGAATGTCAAATCTTTTCTTCATTCCAAGATTGTAAAGCGATACGTGATATTTAAGTGTATCATTTGCGCTCAAAACTTTTGTTAAAACATTAACCTTCAGATCAAGCAAAGCTTCTCTTTCCGGAAGCACAGCAAGGGTTACAGGTATCGTTCTAATCACATCACCAACCCTTACCTGAATATCTCCCGTATATACTCCTACCGGAGTTGTCGGCAAAGTAAAAACTTTAATTTTAGCTGTTGCAACATCTTCCGGTTCTATCTCTACTTTTTCTTTCTCAAATTGTATAAACTCCCATATTCTTCCGATAACACTGAGCTCAGCCTCTACTTTTTCATCTAAATTATTGGATATCCATAACGAATAAGTTCTCGACTCTCCCGGTTTCAAACTTGCTTCTATCAAATCAGTTTCCATGCTGAACGGAGGCGGGGCGGGTTTTTCTTCGGTTGGAGAGATTTCGGGAATCTCTTGGACGGAACTTCCACCACCACCTCCGCCTCCTCCTCCACTACTTGGAGCTGGAGATGGCGGAGTTGTAGATGGGCAATCTTTAGGACAATTTCCGCTGTTTTCTCCATAATATTCTTCACAAATTCCATTGCCGCATATTACAGATTCAACAATGGCATAAGCAGAAAATCCCGTTATATTTTCAACACTTACGGTTTCATTAGCCACATTTATCTCCCCTCCTATATTTACCCAACTCGTATTGCATTCCCTTTTTTCGAAGTTCCATCCAGAACATTTATAAATTCTTATCGAATCAATCAAAGAATAACCTGTTCCAGCAAAACTTAAAGCAAGATGTGCTTTGGTTTCATTGAATTTCTCTTTTACAGCAATACCCTTTAAAACTTTCCTGATCCTTTGCGGATTAATAAACCTCGTTGGTATTTCATCCAAATCTATTGGATCAGTCAGAGTTTCTCCAATAAAAACATCTTCAAAAACGATAACGTGATTTAAAGCTTTTACAACCACATCATAACTCCTATTCAAATGTATTGCAACAGAATAATTCCCTTCTTCGTCTGTTTCTGTCTCATTAATTATATCATCGGCTTCTCTTTTTCCTTCTCCTCTGAAGAATTCAAATTTTGTAAATACCGGATTGTCTTCTGCATCTTTTACACTACCGCTTATTATTCCCTTCGGTTTTACATCAAACCAACTGCTTTTTCTTGCTGTGTTATTGCTAATATCTTTAGCTATTATCACAACAGAATAATTTCCTTCTTCTAAATTGGAAAGATTAAGAACCCAGGTTGTATTTGTCAAATCTGCGGTTTCATTCTTCATATCATACATCAAAGAAGTGCCATTTGGATAAGTTATGTTGGCAAAAACTTCTTTAACTTCCAAATTATCCCAAATTAACGCTCTTATGGTCTGGTTTCCTCCAGGGATGGGATGTCCTCTTTCAACTTTATCCACTTTCGGCGGGCTTACATCCTTGTAAGATAATCCGTCTGTTTTTATATCAAAGAAATAGGCATCAATCGTAGAATAATAACTTCTTAGCTTTACATCATATTTTCTTCCATCTGGGATGTTTGGAGCTATGCATTTCACAGTCCAAAGACCCTCCATTTCGCTGAAAGAAGTTTCATTAACTTCGCAAGCATATGAATCAAAGTAAACTTCAAAGCTTACATTTTCTTTTAAAGGCAGATTTTCATAGGTGGCATTCGCCTTTATAGTTATCGTATCATTATAACTTACATTGAGATTCGGTTCCACTGTGATTATTTTGGTTCTAAATTCCACTATTTGCATTTTTATTTGAGTTATTTTCTCACTGGGTGCAGAAGTGTTTGCCTTTATTGTTATATTGGTTGCATAAATTCCTTTGTTCGCTGTTTCTGGAATTGAATAATTGACGAGAACTGAAGTCTTGTGCGCAGCAGTGAGATTTAATTCAGTGGCATTAATATCTATGAAACTTGAAGCATTCCCGGATTTAGTTAGATTGAAGTGCAAATCGCTATTTGCTAAAGAGGTAATATTTATATAGCCGATTATTCCCTTGCTTCCCGTTCCCGTCTTTCCAAGGTCGAAGTTTTCTGGAATTCTTTCCCAGCTCTCATTAGCTGGAACTGAAACAGTTATGTAGAGGGAATCGGAAGTTTTATTGCTGCTCGCGTTTACAACCAAAACATAATCTCCCGAAGGATAACCAAGAGGAACATTGATCGTTACATTTATTTTTTTGGTGGAAAGCACTTCTAAACTTGGAACGAATTCCGGCTCAATGCTTACATTGAATTCTTGGCAATATAGAGATGAACAATTGATCGTTATATTTTCAACTTTATAATTGCCTGTAGAGTTTAATGTTAGATTTAAAACTTTTATCTTTCCGTGACCGAGTTCCACGCTAAAGTCGTTTTCAACTATTTCAAGCACAGGATTTGGTTCGATGTTGAAGGTTATTTCTCCGCTTGATTGCCCCAAAGAATTGTTGGCATTTGTCCAATTGGATATGATTTTGACTTTATAATTTCCTGAAGCAAATCCTTCCGGTACTTTTATTGAGGCATTTTTCCATTTTTCGGTATTTCTGCTTATATTTCCATAATTTAGCAAAGAAGGTTCTGCCTGCCAATTAGGTGGCAATTCAAAACTCGTATTTACGAAATATGCACTGCTATTATAAGAATTGTTCAGAGTTATGTTTACTCCAAATTCTTTTCCATAATGCTGCGTCATGTCAGTTATATTAATTAAAGTAACATTTGGAATTACTTGCAAGAAAGTATGCCCCAAAGCTTCAAAGTTTACGCCTGTAAAATTACTCGTCAGATTCTTGCTGTCTTTTGCATAAATTGTGACATAATGTATGCCAGAAATATTCGGGACATAAGAAGTGTTGTAAGTAAATGGTGGCGATGTTCCGAATTTCTGCATAACTTCCTTTATTTGAGTTCCGTTAGGCAAAGTGATGTTTGCCCATACATCTGGGTTTAAATCAGAGTTATCGCTAACATTTGCTTCTATCTTGACTTTTTCGTAATTTACATCAAGAATGTTTGGAGAAATATAAGCTGAATGAATTGTTGGAGGTACATCTTTTACCTGCATATAAATTGTTGTTGTTAGCTCATTAGGTATTACATAACTACTGGTATTCTTTATAGTAACTTCAATCGTATACAGACCTTCATCCTGGTCGGGTGGTATTAGATAGGTTAGCACAAGTTCTTCTGTGTCTGGATTTGCATCCCCGTTTGCAGGTTTGTGAGAAATAAAGTAAGAAGGGGCTGTTGTTAACAAACCTGTGCCGTTGCCTGCATAATTTATGGTAAAGTTTATATCCAGATTACCATCATTTGTTATGTTTATCCTAAATTCTCCTTCAGAATTTAATGGAGTTGTTTTTTCTATTATATTTGGATTTCTGCTCCAATTTCCTTTTTTCTCAACGGTTATGTTCAACCAAAGCCAGTCATGGCCTGCATTTGTTGAAGTTACATTGATTTTAGTCCAGTAATCTCCGAAATCTTGATGCGGAGGAACATATATATGAGCATCTATACTTAAGTTTCCGCCGCAAGGAGATAAACTGGTTTGGGAACCATTTGCAGGATCAAAGATTATCCAAGAAGATGGCAAGTTTCCTCCTTCTGTCTCGTAACTTAAACCAACTACCAATTTATTTCCTATGCTGTTTATATCAAAACTTCCAGCAATCTTTGCTTCTCCATTTTCAAAGGAAGAAAGTATGGCTGACTGCGGAACTTCCATTTTTGGATTGCTTGCTATGGTTACAACGGTTTCATTTACTTTATATCCTATGCTTTTATCGGGATTCTCCCATGTGACATTGGTCCTAACATATTTTGTTCCCGGTTCGTCGCAAACGGGTATATTAACCAAAATTTCTTTAGAACAATTTTCATCAGCACTTAAATTACCGCAGTCATAGTTTATTCCCGTTGTTGAATTCCAGTCAACTTCTGGTAAAATAAGGGTTATGTTAACGAATCTCGCCGTCGCATTTCCTGTATTGTTTGTCGTAATATTCATGTTGAAAGCTCCTCCTGTGTGTACATCGGTGGCAAAAGTTCCGGCATTCTGAGGAACTTGTTCATTTGTCAGATTGGTTGTTCCTTTAACCTTGAAATTTCCCGCAAATACCGAATTTGTATTATTGCTTGTATCATTTGCATAAATCGTTACATTATGTATGCCTCCTTTTTCTGGAACATAGGCAATATTGTAAGTATTTCCGGAAATATGGCTTAGTTCAACTATTTGCATATAATAAGGACTTGTGATTTTTGCCCACACTTTGCTTATGTTTATGTTATCTAAAGCGTCTGCCTGTATATCTACGCTTTCATAATTCGCTTCTAAAATTTCCTTGCTTAAACTCGCATTCTCAACTACAGGCAAAATATTGTCCTTAACCCAAAGTTTCAGAGTTGTGTTCTTGTTTGGCGGATGGGCTTCCAGATTCTCTATTTTTATTTCCTGCACATACAAACCTAAAGTATATGTTGGAGGAACTGAATAATTTATGATTAAATTTTTGGAAGTTCTATTTCCTACAAAAATCCATGATGGAATTTCTATAAGTTCTGTAGCATTTCCAGAATAAGTAATTGTGAAGTTTAGAGGAATCTCTCCTGAGTTATTAATAGTTATGTTTAAACTGCCGGAAGTGTTTGTATAAACATCTTTCTCTAAAATCTCTGGCTCTCTATCCCATTCCTTGCTTACGATTTTCACTTGGGTTGTATTTATTAAAGTTGTTGGAGTTCCGTTGGGATTGATAAACTCAACCTTGTGCTGGATTTGATACAAGCCTGGAGGGGTTGCCGCAAGAACCGTTATATTAAATATTCTATAGCAGTAATTATTGCTCGTGTTTACTTCCTCAATTTTTCCGCATTCTTCAAAGGTTGAATTTGAAGTGAAATTTTCCGGCAAATTTAAAGTAATATTTACAGAATAAGCTCCTCCCTCCCCCAAATTAGTGAAATTGTTCCAAATAATAAAGCTTATATTCTCAAAGTAAGTTATATTTATTTCTCTGGAAGTCGGCTGAACAGGTAAAACTGCAGTGGTGAAAGGAATTACTTTAACTGTTTTCGTTGTACTTGAGACAGAATTATCGCTCGTATCTTTGGCAAAAATATATTGGGCTTTTGTACCAGGAGTTTCGAAAGTATAATTAAGCTCATAAATATTTTTGTCTGTCTTTGGCATTGCCAAACAACCAAATTCTCCGCAAACCCAAACTTTGTAAATCTCGATGTTATCAGAAACATTAGCCTTAAAGGTTACCTGCTCCTTATCTTCGTCAACTATTCCAGGAGTTGATGGAGTAATTATTTCAAAACTGTTTATTGTTGGCGGAATATTATCTTTAATTTCCAAACTAACATCTGTTTTTTGCAGGATTGGATTGGCATTTTCTGTATTATTTGGCTTAATTGTAATATTTCCTGAATAAATTCCTGGAGTTCTATTTGCAGGTATTGAATAGTTTATAGTTAAATTCTTTGCTGTTTGTTTCTCAACAACCGTCCAAAGAGGGAATTCCAATAAATCGCTTATGTTCCCTTCCACGCCGATAGTAAAGTTAATTTTTATATTTCCTGTTACATTTAAGGTTATGTTTCCGTAAAAACCCGAAGTATTTGTGTAAACTGTTTTAACAGGTAATTGCTCCGGTTTTCTTTTCCAGGTCCTATTGACTGGAACAGTTATATTAATCTGAACTTCATCCCAGCATCTTTCAGGTATTTGGCAGATTGTGTCCGTGGCATTTGCTCTTATTATGCCCAGATAATTGCCTGGAGCATAACCCAAAGGAACGCTTACATTAACTTCTATAGAGATATAATTGCCGGTTTCGAGCAAATTAATTTCAGAAGGATAGAACCAGACACTAAAATCTGTGCATACCGTCCCAGAGATACATTCAAGAGATATGTTCTCAAGTTTATAATTACCTGTAGAATTTAAGGTAAAGCTTGTCGTGTTTGAGCTTGCATGCAACGCTATCGCTTTAATTTCTTCTTCCTCTATCTCAAGAATTGGATTGCTAATTACAGTCGCATTTGGGCTAGCTGAGGTTGTGTTTATTGTTTTATCTGCATCTCTCCAAGTGCAGGTTGAATTAAGTATATAACTCCCCGGCGGAGTTGCCTTGGCAACTGTTATTTCAAAAGGCAAAAAGCATTCTTCTCCTTTGCTAACATTGCCGCAAGAATATGGAGAGTTTATGTTGCTGCTCCAGTTGGCTGGCAATTCAATGCTTATATTTAAAGAATAAGCTGTGGCATTTCCTAGATTTTTGCATGTAATATTGCTTTCAAAGATTTGGCTTAATTCTTGGCTTACATTATAAATCGTTATTGTCTCCGGCAGATGCGTTATATTGACTAAAGTTTTTCCAATTGCTTCAAAAGCATGCATTGCTGATGAATTGATATTTCCGCTTGTATCCTTTGCATAGAAAGTAATGTTATAATATCCCGCAATCTCCGGAACATAATTTGCTTTCCAGACAGAGCCGTATAGGATGGGATAAGTTTCGTTAATTTCGTATCCGCTTCCTGAGATTTTGCTCAAGCTTACATTTTGTTTGCTTCCATTCGGCAGTTCAATAAAAGCCCACACCGAGCTAAGATTTATGTCATCAGTCAAATTAACCTTAAATTCAATTGTTTGATAAGTTTCTAATTGCGTGGCATTTAAACTTGTTTCAATGAATTCTGGAGCTCTTGTATCTATTATATCTATATCTACAAAATCGCTCGCTATGCTTGCATTATAGTACAGAGTTGCATTGTCTTCTATCTTGCATTTTATTTCGAATGTTCCCAATCCTGTTGGGTTCCAAGTTGCGTTGGCGTAGCCAGAGCTATTTGTCAAAACTTGAGCATGCAAACTTGAATTTACCAAGAATTTTACGGGATAGTTTGCTATTTCTTTGCTTGAATTGCTGTCTTTCACCAAACAAATAAAATTTATCTGCTTTCCATAGCTGTAAATTCCAGAAGGTTCAACAACTTCAACTTCGCTCCATCCCCAAACGGTTATATTAACTTCCTCATGAGCAGAATCATACCATTGCTTTGTAGCATTTGCATGTAGGGTTTCCTTTCCGGGTGTGTAATCTGATGGAATCGTCCAGTATATATCTGTGTTAGCACCACCTTCCGAAATCAAATCCCAACTAGAATTATACCATTTGACTGTTGGATAAATTATGTTTCCGTTTTCATCTTTTGTTATTGCATGCAAGGATACATTTTCAGTTTTGTGATAAGAAGAATTTGCTTGCGGCTTTGAAATTTCTATTTTTAAAATTCCTTTAACAACGATCCACTCTATTCTATCATCACTCGGATTGCTCCCTGACTTGGTTGCGTTTATAATTAGGGTGTGGTTTCCGGGGATTTCTGTATCGCTTGGATTATAAGTTATGGTGCAGTATCCAGAAGCGTTAGTAATGCAACTATCAAAATAAATTCCATTTTCGTAAAAGCTTGCATTTGCATTCTCAGCTGATCCCAGCAAAGACTCTGTTATTTTAACTGTTAGGTTTGTCTTATAAGGACTGAAGGTATTATTCCTGTAAATGAAACGATGTTCAAAGAAAGCTTCATCAACATATAGTTTTCTTTCAATAGTCATCGAAGCATTAAGTTCGTTCTCCTCGCTTGTATTATAATACAGACCTGATTCGTGAGCAATATTGCATTTTATGGTATAATTTCCTTCTGACTCCTCGCTTGTGTTCCAGTACCAATAGGCATAGCCGTCTGCTTGAGTTGTGTTTGTTGCTTGCTCTATCAAATGACCCGTTTCGTTAAACTCGTAGAAGTAAACCGTATAGTTTTGAATTGCCTCGCTTGTGTTAGCATCTTCTACTTTGCACTTGACTTCAACTATCTCTCCTGCCAAAGCTGTTGAATTGCTTCCAGTTTCCAAACCAGTTAAAGTTATTTCGCTTACCTTGCTCCAACCATAGATATAAATTTGCCTTATTGTTGAGTTTGAATCGTAATAAGTGCCCGTAACTGTTGCATTTATTTCTCTCAAACCCAAACCGTAATTAACCGGGACCTGCCAATAAGTAGCTTCTCCTTGAGCAAGTAAATTGCCGCTCTCATTATGCCATTTGACCTCGTAGTAATTCGTTGGCGGCGAACTACAAGAATCGCTAACAGTTGAGCTTAAACTTGCATTTTCCGTTCTGTGAATTATTTGCAAATTGCTTGGAGAATCTACTGCTATGTTTAATTTATCTCTTAGAGTGGTGTTTGTCGCTGAATTGCTAATTTTTGGGTCTGCAAACAAGCTTGAGTTTGATTGAATACTTGCGTTCAAAAAGTAAAATCCCAAAGAATGGCTGCAATTAGCATTCCAAATCGCTACACATATGCCAGAAGAATTTGTTAGAGAAGTGTTAAAGCTGGTTAGATTGGCGAACCATTTGCACGGATAGTTTGCGATAGAGGAACCATTGAAGTAATCTCCAACCTCTGCTTTCAGCTCTAAGGAATTTAATCTGTAAAAAGTTGGTGGAGCTTGAGTAAGCATGGAAATATTGGCCAGAGTCCAGATTGAAATATTAACTTCATCATATCCTGCATCATAATAAGTTTTGTTTGCCGTGAGGTTTAGAGAGAAATTCCCTAAACCGTGATTTATTGGAATCCTCCACCTTCCCTTTTCACTTTCATTGAGCAGTTCATTGGTTTCTTCCAGGTACCATTTAACGCTCGCATTCACTATATTTCCATTTTCATCATATATCGTTGAATTCAACAGAAGTGTATCGTTTTTATAGTATTTTTGCTCATTGTAAGGAGTTTCTATTTCTGGCCTAAGCAAACCTTTTACAACAAGATAATCAAAATCTTCATCTCCATAGCTGTGGTCTTCCGTTACATTGGCCTTTATTGAAAAGTTTCCGGTTGTATGCGTATCCATAGGATTGTAGGTCAATACGGCATAACCAGAAGAGTTTGTTAGATTTTCTCCTATTAGATTACCTTCCTCATAAAATTTTACTTTAACCTTGCTGACATTTCCCACTTCGTCAGTAACATGGGCGAACATCTTCGCTCTATAAGGGCTAAAGCTATCATTTCTGTAAATCCAATCTCTTTCCTTCTCCAAGTTTATGCTAAACTGCCTGAAAACATCTATGTTGGCAAAATCTTCCGCATAATCAAAATAATCTTTGCTTGCATTAACCTTTATCTCCCAAACACCTTCTTTATCTGTATTAGTTATTGTATAATTTGCTTCCCAGAGCTTGTTTGAGAAATTGAATTTCATTTCTATATCAACATAACCTGTGCCATTCTTATCTATTCTTGCAAAAACGGTTGCATTATCTATAATATTCCGCTGGTCATCCGTTATGTTTGCTTTAATGAATAGGGTATCTCCTCTCAAGAAATCTTCTCCCTTTAGAGGTCCTATTATGCTCGCATTCAAACAACCTCTGATAATTATTGATTTCTCTGTTAAATTAACGCTTCCGTGCCAAGCTGTTTTATCCCATCCTATCTCGTGTCCTCCCAAAACCCTTGCCGTCCATTTATATTCTCCTGGTTCAATTGAATCAGAAGGATTGAAGTTGCAAGCATAAACTCCCTCACCAACTTCATATTTTTCGCAGGTTCCGTTTGGAGTGTAAAATGCGGCTTGAGTTAAATTAAGCCCTATGACAGGATTATTGTTATCATCGATGAATTTCACCTTGAAGGTTGTGTTTTGCGGAGAGTTGCAGGAACTCCTGTAAATCGAACTTGTAAAAGCGGCGGCTAATTGCGGATCCTGAACACCTCCATGCACTATAAAGTTATGAGAAACATTTATATTCAAATGCCACAAGCATTCTCTCGACGAACAACTGCCATCATCCAACTTGCTCGTGACCATTATTATGGTCGTCATATTATCTCCCGCTTCATTATCGCTCGCATCCCAATCTCCTCCTCTATTTGGCTTAATCTCGCAATCTCTGGTTGAATCGGGAATTGTAAAGTTCGAGAGATCAACAAGTTGACCTTTATTATCGTAAACCTTCAGATTTTTATAACCTACGCAAGGTCCTCCATGGTCATTCCAAGATTGCAGTTTTCTGTCTATGTAAGGAGAGTCATAATGTTCATTTCCGCTAAAATCAATAGTTGTAAAGTTTGCATAACCGATTACTATCTTTCCATGAACTAAATAATCTTTTGATTTGATTATTTGCCCATCATAATTTCCTATTCCTGTAAAAGTAATATTTGGATAAATGATATTTCCGGCATAATTATCCGAAGCATTCCATGTTCCCGTCTTTGTTATATTATAATCTATTCCCTCTGTTAAAAGATTTCCAACCATATCTTTGAGTTCGTAACTTACATTAATCAGGTTTCCTTCAAAGAGAGGCTCCTCGAAATTATCTATTGTTGCATTTTCCTCAGGGCTAATGAACCAATTCTTTTCTATTCCATTATACCATGTTAAATTCGTTAGATTAATAACGCCAAGCACTTTGTAATCCGCACTTTCAAAAATAAATGTATGATAGAAAGGCTTTTCTATAGTTATTTTAATTGTATCATTGGTTTGTCCTAAAGGATTGTTATTTGGTATATCAAAGCTTCCATTAGTTTGATTGCTTATAAACTGCTTTCTCCAAGTCAATGTTAAATTATAATCGCTTACAAAATTTCCATTTTCATCAGTTATGTTGGTTGCATTCCATTCTATGCTTAGGGGATTGCTTCCGCCTTCATTTCTGTTGACAGGGCCTGGAGGCTCTGGAGTCAGGCCAATGTTTGCGTAGATAGTTCCATAAAGATTTATGGTTGCAGAATCTTCTTGCACATTTGGAGTGTAGAACAAAGTTGAATTCTCTTTTATCTTGCAAGTTATTTCATACTTTCCCGGTTCCTCTAAAGTATTATTCCAGTCAAATCTTGCTATTCCGCTTAAATTTGTTGTTGCGTTTGCGATATTTGAATTATTTATCCAGAATTCTACAGGATAGTTTGGAATTGCCGAACCATTCATGTCCAGAACTTCACACTCAATATTTAAAATTCCTCTGTCATAATCTCCCGACAAAGGAGAAATAACTTCAACACTTGAATTTCCCCAAATTTCTATGCTAATCGCTGAAGTGTTTGAATGGTAATTGTCCTTTGATGCATTAACTCTCAGTTCATGTATTCCGAGATTATGATTTAAAGGAACTTTCCAGTACAAATCTTCTCCCTCTGCTATCTTGCTTGAATTAACAAACCATTCTATCAAAGCATTGCCATCTGAACAATCAAAGTTTATGCTGGAGTTTAAACCATAGGTAGAATTTTTGTACAACTTTGAGTTTGGCAAGGGGGCATCCAAAGTTAGGAAAATGCTTCCAAGTATTTCTATAGTAAAGTTTGAGCTTGTTGCATTTTTGTAAGATGGAGTTTCGCTTATGTTGATTTTCCACCACTGCGCACCTTCTTCAAAAGTGCAGTTTGGATCAAAATAAAATTCGCAATAAGGATTGCTAGTTGTATTTTCAACCTTAACAAAGTTTTGGAAATCCTTGGTAATAAACAGTATGCACTCAGAATCATTAATTGATTGATTTCTATCAGAATCTCTTACGAGAACTTTCAGCGAAACATTTCCTTCCTTCCTATCAACTGTACTCGCATTTCCAGCAATATATTCTATGGCTAAATCATCCTTTTTGACCTCAACGCTTTGACTAATTTCATCGCTTCCATCTTTATTGTCTGTAACATTGATTTTTATCCGTCTCATTCCCACATCGCTTTTCTTCCATCCGGGATCTTGAACAAACTCTACAATATAATCCTCGCAAGGGCAAATAACATTTGTTGAATTTATCAATTCCCACGAGTCGGTTCTGTTATACCATAAACTTACATTAACTATATCTGGATTGATTTCTGTAAGATTTACTTTGTATATCCATCGCTCTCCCCATCCATAATCTTGCTCAATCTCCGCTTTAAGTTCCTCAAGCTCTGGAGGAGAGGTAACTACTTTGAATCTTTCTTCAAAAACCGAAGAGTTTTCATGACAATAAGTTTTGCTGGCATTTATTCTTACCTCATAAAATCCTGTATCTTGTTCGCTCGGAACATTCCATAAGCATTGATAAGTTCCATTGTTGAAATCTGTTAATGTGCAGGAAGTGGTGATATCCTGCCAGTCAGAGCTTGTATTGCGCTTAATCTCTACGGAATTGCTTGCTCCAAGAACAAAAGTTTGATTTTCATCAACTAAAGACCAAGTAAAATTAATCTCGTCCTCGCCCGCAGTAAATTGCTGGCCTGCAGGATAAGTAAGATTCACCAAAATATCTCCTATTAAAGTTAAAACAAACTCCGAAGAATTTTTGTCCTTATAAGCCGGCTCGTTCATAATTCCGACTTTCCATTTCTGCACACCTGTCTCAAACTCCTCTTCATTTGGAATAAAGGCTATATTTGCAAAACCCAAAGAATCAGTAATGGTCGAGTTGATTAACCTGAATTTTGTTCCGTCAGTTGTTACAAACAAGCTTGAATTTGCATTTCCTATCCAAACTCCTCTGTCCGTATCTTTAATTCTCGCCTTCAGCACAGCAGAACCTGTGTTCCTATCTATAACGCTCTGATTTCCGGCAACATATTCCAAATCTATATCATCTTTTTCTATGGCAAAGTTCTCCGTTGCATTTGCTTCTATAATTCCTCTTCCGCTAAGGTCATCTGCTATTAATTGCCATTCTCTCACACCTATCATGCTATAATTATGGCCTATGCAATAGTCTGCCGTTTCATTTTCAGAAGGACTTTCCGCTATGCAATTGGTTGAATTGATGTAGAATTTCCTTACGGTAAAGCTATCCGTATCTGTAAAGTTGTGCTTTGCTATAACTTGCCACTCTCCATTACTAAATCTTTCTCTCAAAGTTACTTCAACCGTATCGTTATCTAAATCCTGAAGTTCAAAAGAAAAAACAAAGGTTTCTCCCCATCCTGCAGAGTCAGGCGTTACGTCAAGATTTTGCAGTTGCGGCTTTGCTATAACTCTGAATGAAGATATGTTGCTCGTTAGATAATTGTGGCTATCAGTTGCATTTATAAATATATACCATGCTCCTCTCGTTCCTATCAAAGCATTGCTCACATTCTTTTCATAAGTTCCTCCATTAGGTATGTCTGCAATCTTGGTCATTTCCGTCCAGTCTATTACGGTGCTGTTGTCTGGAGGTTTCACGACTTTTACTTGAACGCTTGAAATATCGTTTGCTCCTTCTTCATCGGTAATATTAGTTCTTATCACAACTTTCTCCCCGGTAAAGAACACAGAAGTTTCCGTTCCGTCTTCAAGATAGGTTTTTATGGTTTCTATAATCGGCTTTTTGGTAATTTGGAAAGTCCTTTCCATAGAGCTTGGATAGCTTGCGTTGTAGTAAAGGGTTGAATTATCCTTTATTTCGCATTTTACAGTATGGTAACCCAAGCTTTCTTGACTTGTGTTCCACAAAAATTCTGCATAGCCGCTGGCATTTGCAAGACTTATGGTTTTTTGAATTCCATCAACAGAAAAGTTCACCGGATAGTTTTCTATGCCCGTGCTTAAGTTTGCATCAACAACTTTGCATAAAATCTGAACTGTTTCTCCCTGAACCGGCTTATCATTCGTTGAGTTGTCCAGCATCTCGCTAAGATTAGCAAAGCCATAGATGTAAACTAAAACTTGGGAAGTGTTTTCATCGTAGTAAGTGCCTGAAGCATTCGCCCTTATTGTTTCGGGACCAACATCATAAGAAACGGGAATTTGCCATACGGTATCTTCGCCGTTAGCAATCTCTTCCCAGCTTTCATTGTACCAAATTACAGAATAGTTTTGTGTAGTATTTTGATTGCAGTCATCAAGCACGCTCGAATTTAAATAAATCACATGCGTTTTATACAGAATTTCATTTTCCAAAGGATTCTCTATAGTTATTGCGAGTTTTCCATTAACAGAGTAATTTTGCTCAGTCGTATTATGGCTTTTATAGGCATCATTTGTTATTTCTCCTTTCCAGTGCTGAGGTCCTACCAAATAAGAGCAATCCGGTTTTAAGTAAATGCCGCAATATCCGGAATTGTCTGTTTGATTTGTAAAGTTTGCAGCATAAGTTAAAGTATTCTTTGTAAAGTAAAATGTGCAATTAATTCCTTCTTCGACCCAAACATTTCTATCTGTGTCATTTATCCTTATTCTGAATAATGTTTTTTCATCTCCGTATCTTCTGGAGATTGCATTAGAACCGTTTGCAATAACCGCCACTATATCGTCTCTTTGCACAGAAACAGATTGAGAAGTCTCATTTGTCCCACCAACTCCATCGCTCGCATTGAATTTGAAGTATCTCGTTTTTTCCGCATCTTCGGTTTGCCAGCCTGGATCGAAAGTAAAGTTTATAGTAACGGCATAGCAACCGGAAGGCGGGCACGCTATTATTTTTGAATCCTTGTAACTCCACATTAAATTATCATTGGAATACCATAAGCTAACATTTACACTGTTATTATTGGGCTCTGTTAAATTAACCTTGTAAGTCCATTTCTCTCCCCAACCGCAATCTTGTTCGCAATTATAGAAAATGCCTTCCAAACTTGGAGGTGTGTTAATAACTTCAAATGTTGATGAGTTTTCATTCACTTGATTATAGGTATCATTTGCCCAAACATGTATTTGCCATGTTCCGAATTCATTGTTCTGCAGATTATTTAAAGTATAATTATACTCAAAAACATAGCCATTTGGTATTGATGAAACATTAACCATTTCTGCATTCTTAATAACCAAATTTCCGTTTGCAGAAGTTATATTTATCAATACGGTATCTATTTCCTCCACTCCTTCAGGGTCTGTAACATTTACTCTAATCACAACCTTTTCGTTCTGCTCAAAGTTCGTTTTTTCAACCAAACTTTCATCATAGGTTTTTGGTTTTTCAACTATCGGTAAATTATCAACTACAATAGTAGTTTCATTTTCGCCATAAATTCCATTTTCATTGGTTAGATTAACCTTTATCTCATGGGTTCCCGCTTCTAATGGAGAAGTAATATTGCAAGAATATGTTCCATTATTGTCAAGGGTACAATTTAGTTGAAAAACATCATTTAACCAAATACTAATATTTGTATTGGTTATGTTAATTCTTTCTGGCAATAAAATTGCTTTTCCTGAAACAGTTATATTTTGTCTTGGATTGACAACATAATCACTTAAGTTTAAGGAAATAGAAATGTTTTGAAGATAAATGGTTCTTATTTCAGATTTGATGGTGTTGTTGGAGTCAGAACAGTTAATATACCAGGTATGGATTCCTAAAGATAATGAAGAGTTTGCCTGGATAATGGTTGCAACATTATTTTGAGTAGAGGAATTTATTCCATAGCCGGTATCGTTAATAAAAAGTTCGCAGGAAAAAGTTGTATTGGTATTCATGATCGCGGTGAAGTTAAAATAAGGTTGATTTTCTGTATCAATATCAAAATGCGTTTGATTTGGCGGAGAATTTAAAAATATAATTATACATTCATCGCTTAAAGGCAAATAATCAATGTTTCCCGTTGTCAGATTGTAATAATTATCGCAGAATCCGTCATGATTTGAATCTGAACAAATATCTGAATATCCATTTCCGGTAGAGTTTGTATAATAATTCCCTCCTATTTTATTTCCATTTGAATAAATTCTCGTTCCTAGTTGTTTTGTTGTATTCCAATAATTTGCATAAATAGTTCCTTCAAATTTTGCTATATTCGTCAAGTTTATTAAATTATTGTAAATCAAAGAATTAGGAGAAGAATATATGTAAAAACCATAATCTGCAAGTTTTAAGTTATTTTGTGTTATTGTAATTGAATCTGATTCTTTCAAATATATTGAATAAGAACTTTCTCCAGTTCCTTCTGAACCTCGATAACCTTCCGCTCCTCCTATTCCTCCGGTCAGGTTGGATATCGTGTTTGAGGAGAGGTTGTTGTTCGTTGAATTTGAGAGGTAGATTCCGGTTGAGATTCCTCCGGGGCCTCCCTGATCATAAAATCCTCCTGTTCCTCCAGTTCCTCCGGTCAGGTTTGATACCGTGTTCGAGGAGAGGTTGTTGTTCGTTGAATTTGAGAGGTAGATTCCTGTAGAGAGGCCTCCAGAGCCTCCTGGATCATATTCATCTCCGGTTCCCCCAGGCATTCCCGTGAACCCTGATATCGTGTTGTTGTAAATTGTTGAACTGGCGACATTGATGAGGACAATGCCCGTGGCTGTTCCTCCAGAGCCCCCCGAAGCGTAATCTTCTCCGGTTTGTGCCGAACCTC